>Ga0265595_1001543_pt1 | contig 17349 bp, 16 predicted proteins | sample saktaG_15_FD_190148 | JGI IMG/M metagenome (GOLD analysis project Ga0265595, IMG submission 190148) | Saline water microbial communities from Sakinaw Lake, British Columbia, Canada - sak_2013_06_06_50m | ecosystem: Environmental > Aquatic > Non-marine Saline and Alkaline > Saline ... | reverse complement strand
CATATAAATACCCTGTTCCTATGTTAAGCGTAAAACCGTTGCCCAATGTAACGGTCTGAGTAGAAGACTCATTCGTATACGTCTTCCCATTCAAATTAAGCGTCCCCAAAGTAAAAGCCGTAGTTCTCGTCTGTGTAAAATTATCCTGCAGCGTCCATTCCCCGCCTGACCCATCCCAGGCGACATTATAATATGTATTACTGCCGCTTGTTATTGTTTTACCTGAAGCGGTGGCAGTAAAAGTAACCGTAGAAGTATCTTTCGTAAAAATTCCCGCACTCACATTCCAGCTCCCTCTTACTCTAATCACAGAGTTGCCTGAACACGTTAACGCCCCACCAGTTGATATTGTAAGGTTCACAATATCAAAGATTCCTGTGGATACAGTTACGGTTGCACCAGTTCCAATTGTCATACTGGCTATAGTATGAGAATAGAAGTACCCTGTTCCAACAACCAATGTAAATCCATTACCCAGTGTTATGGTCTGAACCCTTTGTGCGTCATATGTCTGGCCATTCAGGAGCAGGGTTCCAGCTGTCATGTACGTCTCACGATTAGCGTGAAAATAGTCCTGCAGCGTCCATTCCCCGCCACTGCCGTTCCATGTGACGATCCAGAATGCCTTGCCGCCGCTCGTGACCGTCTTGCCACTGGTCGTCGCTGCAAAGGTAACAGTTTGTGTCCCAGGAGTAAAAGTCATTCCAGCCACGAACAAAAGATTGCCGTAAACAGTTAATCCTGCCGATAAGGTCAGAGTGCCTGTATATCCCGTAGCGGTTATGTCATCACATTCAGAGGCAACATTAACGGTTACCGCACCAGAAGTTGAAATAAGCAAAGCAGTATCTCCTGCCACGGGATATCCACCACCCTCTTCCCAAGTATCATTACTGTTCCAGTTGCCGCCCCCAGCAGCGGCTGTCCAAGTAGCAGCAAAACAGGAAGTAACCAATAATATGAAAAACGCTAAGGCTAAAAATAGTTTTTTCATCATTTCACATCCAATAATGCACTACCTACATATTTCCCGATTGTTGAGGAATACTCAAAAGTAATCACATCTATTGCGTCATTTGTAGCTGTAAGCGTCGGGGGAGTGCCGCCCGCCCAATATGGAACGGGGTCAAAGGTTACTGTGCTTGCCGCCCCTGCCGCAGCTTGTTGTAGATTCAAGATATACCTGCCGCCTGATAAGGGATTGGTTAAGGTGATTGTATTCGCTCCCGCATCCAAAACCATATAATGCACATTCCCTGCATCCCAATCTACTGTAACTGTGCCGCCACCAATAGTATCAATAATTTCCGCAGAAGCATATTGACCGGAGAGTGCCCCGCCAGATGTGGGAAGATAGGTTGTGGTGTCTACCCCTAATACGCCAGTTCCACCAGAAGTTTTAATAAAACCATCAGAGGTAAGATTATATAAACTTAGTATAGAACAAGGGCCTTCAAATAAATTCTTCGCTGTCGCACCTGCGGAGTAGAGATTGTAAGATAAGGTTGAACCGACTGCGGATTGGTCGCTGATATAAGCCCCATAATTATTGGTAAATGTTCCACCACCTGAATTAGTAGCACTACTTATAAATAATCCATAACCTGTTCCTATCGTTCCGGCACCCGTATTTTTAGGAGCTTCAGCATCAAGGACTTTAGCGATAGTAATTTCTCCAGCGCCTGTATTAACGATAGAGTATTGAGCACCATAACCTGCCGTGATTGTTCCTGCAGCTGTATTGGCTAAATTAGCATAATTAGTATATGCTTCATCCATCGTTCCGCTTCCGGCGTGATTAACTACAAAATCTCCTGCCTCCATATTTCCTACATCGCCAGAACCTTCCATTATAGCTTCGGCATAATAACATTCTAAGTAACCTATGTCTTTAGTGTTACCTGCAGGAACTTTTATCCCTGTATATAAATTATATACTTGGTCAGAATGATTATCCGCAGGATTAAAGTCTATAAGACTTCCGATACCGATATTCACCAAGTTGGGAGCAGTTACTATTTCGTGAACACCCAAGATTACATCTGAATTTCCAGCACCATAGTAAGTGGTAATATCTTCGTCTATCGTAGAGTTAGCACCAAAGGCAGAGTGTTTGAGATTAGATAATCCTGTTGCTGGCGTCCAGGTAAGGTTAGCATCGCCGCCGAAAGCACCAGAGTTGTTATATTGGATAGAGGTATTAGAACCTCCAGGGATGCCGCCGGAAGTCATATTATCAAGGGTATCTAAAGCCTTCTGCACATCGGTATCGGTAGCGTTAAGATTATTGTCAAAATTAGAAACATCAGTTTCAATTTCCGAAGCCGTAGAGGGAACATAGGTCGTGGCCGCGTGAAGAAGGACTGGGAAGGATAAAACCAGTAATCCTGTTAAAAGATACTTAAAAAATTTCCTATTATATTTCATTGACTTTCCTCCATTAGAGTAAGTATATTTTATACCGGACGAAATAATAAAAGTATAATTATAATTATCAATAAAATATTCGTTAATGTCATTGTGTTTTTCCTAATTGCTTCATAATCCCCATAATGGTTAAATTAGCACCTTTTATATCTCCTTTTGAGAGAAAATTTGATAATCTTAATTTCATCGAACCCGATAAACTATTCCAAGCCACATTGTCGGAAACTAAACTTCCCAAATTTCGGATGAATATCCCTATATAAGGTATCCTTCCCAAATGTTCAGTCATAAATATATGGCCTTTAGGCAGAATGGATTTTTGTTTCTGTATGGTATTGTTTAAAAGCCCGTACATATCATTCCAAAAATTAAACTCCTTATTTAATTTTGCTATATCAGGATATTGTTTGGCTATTTCAGAACGCACGGAATTAGCCATAGTCTTAGTAGCTGCCAAGACAGCACTATCGGCATCAGAAACACTAAATCCTTTTTTCCTCGCGGCCGTGAATTTATCTAATTGCTGGCGATAAGTCCTCAATGTCTGGGGGAATATTTTATTGGGATTTTCAGCTATGTTGACTAAATCCATCTTCATTTTTTGTAATGCTTGATGTTCTATTTCGTTCTGTCGGATAATAATTCCATTAACCTCAAGTTCTTTCTGCGCATCATTGATGGATTTTACGATAGGTTTAATTGATACTTTCTGGTTAGGGGATAATTTAGACCAGGCATCATCAATCTGATTGCCATAAATATCTGATTTTACTTCGGCAACATCCTTCAATCCACTCCTTGTCCAAACAAAAGGTTTGCGATTAACAAGTTGTGATGTCAGTTTTTCGGCAGTTATTTTTTCTGTTTTGGTGGTAGTTTTCCCTAAAACCTTACGATAACTTCTTGTTGCACTTTCTTTCAGTATCGGAGCTATTTTTGTTTTAGCCAGTTTTCCGATTTTCCCTGTTAATAAGGGTTCTCCACCTATTGCCATACCGCCTACCTTGCCCAAACTGCCCATTAAAAGCGCAGAAAGGGTTATTTCTCCCGGAGATTTACCCTCTTCCATAGCACCACCCCCACCGTATAATAAACCCCCTAATCCTGGAGATAAAGCTAATGCCGCAGTTTGCGCACCTGCCCCGACTGCTTGTGATAAAGATTGTATAGGCGTTATAGGAATATCGCCTCCCAAAGATTTAGGGAAAGGATAATTAAAAGCTACTGGCGGTTGCCTACTGATTAAAGATTCCAAAGCCAGCATGGGCCGACCAATAACATTTTTTATAATCGGTTCTGCTATTCCCCTTACTAATCCAGTTCCTGTTTTTTGGAAACTTTCTTTTAATTGAGAAAGAATTGAAGTTTTGATAGGTTCGGGTTGATTCACTCCAGGTTGATTGGTTTTTGCCATAGTAAACAGTTGATCCAATTCCTGTTCTGTTGGCATAGAACCGTCAGGAGAGTCTATCGTAATTACTTGCCCTTCTAGTGATTGAAATTTTAGTGGAGGCATATTATCCTCATTGAATTAAAGTATATTTGCCTACCTTATTTTGAGATGTTTGTGAAGGAGGAAATCTTTTTAAATCTTCTGTTCTCATTGGTTTTACATCAACAATATCAGAAACCATCTGTGTAATCATATCATCAATCTCTGAAGTGTATTCTTGACCTGCCCTACCTAATGCAGTTGCAAAAGCGTTTTGTAATGAGAATCTAATTTGGTTGATTGCTTCGGGAGTAGTCGCAACTACGGAAGGAAGCGTTTGTTTAAACATAGCTATAATCTCTTGTCCTATTCTTGCTGAAGGTGCAGCTAATTTAGCTAAAGCCGCAGCCGCTTCTACTAATTGACCTTTATATGCTTGAGTATAGGGATTTAATCCTGTTACCCCACCAACGACATTTAACATACCACCAATACGACCAGTCCCCCCTGTTTCACCCATCGCCTTAAATGCCGCCATAGTCGTTCTTAATTTATTCTTTGCAACTATAAAATCACTTTTTGCTTGTGCTTTTTGTTTTAAAGTTTGAGCCATTACTTGACCTTCTGCTTTTGCAGTTTCTCTTTCTTGCGGGGTTGATTGTTTTTTTCTAATCATTGGTTGACCTTTTTGGTCAAAACCCATTACTTCCATACCTTCAGGAACAATATAATTTCCTTGTTCATCCTGTTTAAATTTACTTAACATTTCTGAACCTTGAGGTAATATTTTCGATCCTTTTTCTACCGTTCCCACCTGCACTAAGTTTCCATTAGCATCAGTCTTATACACCGGCATCTTCGGTTGTCCTAATTCCTTTACCAATACATCCTTAATCCCTAATCCATAATCCTGCCCGCCGTGTTGCATAATCAGTTGCAGGATATTATTTTTCTTATCCTCCGTCGGAGAATTAGAACCCATAATATCATTGACGGATTTAAAGAATTGATTCCTTTTCTGCATCTGTTGTGCCTGAAGATATCCTGTTGCCAATCCCGACAATCCTCCCATAGCGTTCTGAAATCTGGAAGGTTGACTTACATCGCGGCCCAACGCCCTGCCCCCCGCCATAATCATCTTCGGGCCGGTATCCTGCGGGGGATTTGCCTGTTGCCCTGCCAGGAATAACTGCGCCAAGTCTGCGAGGCGGTTATTCTGTGGGGCGGTATTTATCGGCATAACTCCGGTCTGCCCGCTTGTGTCTGTCCCTTGATTATTTAATAATGAATTAAGGTCTATCATTTATCCCCCTAAAAAGTCGTAGGCAACTTTGTATAACTTCCCGTATTCTGAACTCCCAGGGGAGTATTTGAACCGTAACCAGTAAGCCAACTTGCACCTTGCCCGTATGGATTCATCAATAAATTTACCAGAGAACTTAAATTTAATCCACCACCACTATCCTGATTATTCCCACCACCACTTCCACTATTTAGGGGAGTATTTGAACCGTAACCAGTAAGCCAACTTGCACCTTGCCCGTATGGATTCATCAATAAATTTACCAGAGAACTTAAATTTAATCCACCACCACTTCCACTATTTATAGTCGGAGCGGCATTTGATGCTTTACCACCAAAAAGACTTTGTAATGTGCCTGCCTCAAAAGGCCAATTCATTACAGTATCTAATGTGCTTGGTTTCTGATTCCAGGTAGCGGTATAGGGAAGCATACTATTCCACTGGCTTGCTGCCGCGCCGGTCAAGGAATTTCCCTGATTCAATATATTCTGTATCTCCGGATTTATCGAAGCAAGATAGGAAAGATTCATCTGCTGGTCTTGGTTAGATAACTGTTCCCTATTCAATACTCCCTGTGTCCCGACTTTACTTAATAAATCGGTAAGCGAATCGGAATAATATTTAGACCCGCCAAGTCCGCGATCAAACAAGGATTGTTCTAATTGCGGTTGAGAAGTCCGCAGGGCTTCTTTGGTAAAGGTATCCTGCCATTGGTTCAAGGAATTTTCCCTTGCCGCAGAGGTATAACCTAAACCAGAATAAATAGCCTTGCGCATGGCATCGAGTTGGTTATAGTAATCCTGCGTTCCGGCGTTCATGTTAAATCCGAAATTATTATTACTATAAGAACCCGTCCCGTATGGATTTGAAAAAGTCTGTCCGCCCGTCGGCAAACTCCAACTGCCTTGTTTGTCTTTAGACATTTTGTAAATCCTCTCGAAGAATAGCTAATTGTATAACATCAATAAAGATGTTATCCATATGAAATGCTTTTCTAAAACGCCCTTCCTCTATTAGACCGCATTTTTTATCTAACGCTAAAGCCCTGCGGTTGTTTTCTAAGACGGTTGTTTCTATACGCGATAAACCGCAGTCAAAACAATGTTTTAAGATAGTCCGCACGGCATCCTCGGCAAAAGTCGTATCCCCATGCCGGATATGTTTAAGCAATCCCTTCATCACCGCCGTATCCATAATCCCCGAATAGGCGCAGGAGAAATCAGTAAAGCAATGCAAATATATAAATCCTGCCCGCCGTTCATTCTGTAAGTCTTTTAGGGATGTTTGCTTTAAATATACCGACCAGCATTTTAACTGCCCCGTCGCAAACATCACGGCGCAGAATTTAACCGCTTCTTCCTCTGTCATCTTTTTTAAGGAGTATTGTTGCATATAACCGTTCTTATCCTCGCGGTGCAGGCGCGCAAAATGCTGGAGGTCGGCAGGTGTCATCTCGAACATTATCGTTTTCTTGCCATAGATAATCGGCTTGGATAACTTCGCCCAGGTATTCTGTTCAGGAGTTTTATCGTTAGCTATCTTTTCTGCTTCCTGCACGATTTGAGTGTCCATATTATCTCCTTTATACATCTGCTGCGATTTCGGTTATCGTTATACTCGACGCCATTACCCCGCCATATAATCTTCCGCTTGCTACTCCGTTAAAAGTAATTACTGAAGTAGTATGAGGGCCTGCCCTAAATTTGAAGGTTGTCGCCGATGTCGTTCCTGTTACCATATAGTGTTTCAATATTACCTGGAAAGGACGGTCAACCGCATAGATATTCTCCATAGGGACTGCCGCCAAAGCACCAGCCGTTGCATCTTGGAAAAGAGCCGCAGAAAAACCCGCAACAGATGTCGCCCAGGAAAAATTAGCGATTACCTCTATCAGTAACTTATTGGTAGCCGATGTCGGGGTAATCGCTAAAGTCATCCACTCTACACCTTCGCTGTTTTGGGGAATACTATCATCAAAGGGCATAGTTGTATTTCCCGTAGCTACTGCACCTGACATAACATTGACTACCTGCACTACCCTGGAAAGTGAAGGTATCTGTTTAGAAAATCCTGGGGCAGTCGAACCCATCACCACCATCACGCAGTCAATCCAGACTATATCGGTATTATTATCCGAACCGGCCCTTATCACTACATTAGTGGGGGTTGAGTCGGTAATGAATATCCCTTTTAAGGTAGCCCAAGTTTCTGAAGTAGAGGTTTCGCTGAAATCAGTATCTGCTCCGGTAGTCCATACTTTTGCGGTATCGTGTGCAGTCGCCTTTACCCTTGCGGAAATGGCATAGGTAGTTGATGGTTTTAGGTTAGTAAGCGTCTGCGATACTCCTTCCGCACTCGCTCCGGCAGAAGTAATTTTAGCAGCATAAGCACCGCCGTAATTATCACCTTCTCCGGTATCCCTTGATACATCTGTCGGTGCGCCTATCAAAGACCAATCATTAGGCGCTTTATTAGATGTTCCCGCAGACCATCTTTCAAAAGAACCGTTGGCGACCATGTTTCCTACACTCATCAAGGAAGATATATCCTTAAAGGCTACCTGGCTTACGCCATTATAGTAATACCAAAGGTCGTTTGCCGTGTCATACCAGATATCCCCTGTCTGGGGCGTTGTAGGCGCGGCAGTCGCTAAATGCACCGCAGCATGAGTTACCCATTCGGAGTTGCGGTATTCTTTAAGTAACTTATTAGTGCTATCAAGCCAGAACATACCGGCGATAGGGCTTGAGGGAGTGGATGCCGAAACAATCACTTTTTGGTTTAATTTAGTCATAACATTATCGAATTCGGCATCTACCCTCGACGCTGTTATAGGTATCGCATTATTCTTGTCATCTACAAAATTATATTGCCTACTTGCTGGTGTGGACATTTAGTTTACTCCTTCAATTGAAAAACCCACTCTGAACCACTCAAGGGTTATTTGTGCGCCACTTGTATTATTGCGAAATTCCAAGAACATCATCTTTCCCCGTCCTAATAAATCTGAAGTATGCGCCAGGGTATTGCCTTGCATATCCCAAAATGCAACATCCCAAAACGCAGCATTTACAAGAACATTCCAATAATCAGTATCGGGGGGTTCATATCCGCTATGGGAAACTTTGCATACATAACTTATCCCGCTATCATAAACCACATCCCCTATATAATATGTCGTTCCATTATCCCATGCCGTAACATCCGGGCCAAACCATAATGAAGAAGTCGCGCCGATATTGATTACCTTCGTTACCTTATCGGATACAAGTGATGCGATGCCATACCAGTAATCTATATTCATGTCAAGGTTAGTAGTTCCTTGCACCAGAGCCTCAAACTCGATAGGTTTCTTATAATTTACGGCGCTGCCGAGATATAATGCGGGCATCGCCATTTTCCAGGATACCGTAGTCCCTTCATCGGTATTTCCGGTATTCATCGTATAGGCATACCCATCGCTTCCGGATAAGATTGTTCCGTCTATCCTTTCGCACCAGGAATATATCTCATAAGGATAGACCCAACGGCCTACGAAGTTCCCTATGTCGGCAGAGTAAACTAAAGTCTGGTAATTATTAGATATAGGGAAGGTAATATAATAATGGTTCAATTTCTTATGGAACACTCCGGCTATCTGTGTCGTGTCGCTTGTCTGCCTGATTAAATCGCGCCAGAGGTTGTTGATATAATTAGACAAAGGTTTCACTTCCAACTGGTTGTTGGTATAGGATGCGATTAAAGAGGTAAGGCTATCCCGCGAAGGATATACAATATCATTTCCTACATAGGCAAGTCCGTTTATGGAAAGACAGGTAGTAGGAAAGTATTGCACAAAGGTAAAAGTGTAAACATTCGCCCCGGCTGCGTAAATCACGGTATATTTATCGCAGATTATGGCAATCATCCCGCTATCCGACCCGCCATAGGTTCTGTAACCCCTTATCCTATCACCTACGGGCAGCACAGTGCTTAGATCGAGCGTTCCGGCATCGGTAGCCCCTGTCCAGGAGGTTGCGCCGTTTGCAGAGTTCGTCTTGCAGAAAACCGCCAGCATAGGGGTATCTAAGTCATTCGTCCAGACCTTATCTCTATGCACCCAGACACAATCGGACTTATCCGGTAGATTGGCATCGGAAGAAAGGTCAGATATTGCCCCTGCCGCAGTGCTTTTACGGAGTTTACCGCCATCCGCCATAATAAGTTCATTCTTAAACATTATACATTGGCCTTGGGCGTCATCGGCGCGTCCTGTGTCTATGGCATCAAAGGTATTTATCCCGTCAAATTTACCCCAGGCAGTCCCGGCCCGGATTATTACATCAGTAGAGCCGCCATCCCACTTGGCCTCAAACATAATCCTGATTTTCTTGGTAGTCCCGTAATCCGAATCTAACTGGACAGAGTTAAACTTAGCCGAACCGTCGCGTTGAGTAACCACGCCGAGGTTAGACTTAACATCCTTCTTAATGAAACCGTTGAGGAGATCGTAGATGAAGTCCGGCGGGCTGTTAAGCCTATCACTCGTCCTGTTTAACCCCCTAAAATTCTGAAAGATTGCCTGTTTTAGCATATTTACATCGGTTCAACAAAAATACTTCCGTCCGATAAGTCAGGACTTCTGAATAATCTCTTAAACTTATCAAGTGAACCTTCATTGTTGCGCCCATCCCCGAATACCTTTGCGTAATAAACCTGCGCCTGAACATTCTCTTTATAATGTAGGATTTTGTAGGTTGTAAAATCTGCCAGCAAAGTAAGGTCAAACCCCTCCGGCATATAAGATGTCCCCGTAGGCGTCGCAGTGTCATATGGCGTGGGATTTTTCCATCCTCTATACTTAATCAATTTACCATCTGCATTGGCATCCGGTATCGGGTAAGGTTTCCAATATCCCGCGAACTCGTATATCTTATTCGGTATCCCTGTATCGGTCTGCGTCTTGTATTCCCGGTCAAACCTCTGGGGGGTATAAAATACGACTTCTGTTGCTTCGTTGTAACGGAAACTATCCTTATCAAAAGCAAATAAATCTGTCGGGTCAGCGTAGGTGGAAACATTCACGGTCAAGGTCATCGTAACATTAGTTTCAAGCGGCTTTAACCGGTCATTAAAGGCAATATCATAAAGCAACTCGTTTAGGGTATTAAATGCCAGTAACGATATCCCGCTTAATCCGGTGGTAGAGGCGAGTTGCGCCTCGCCCAAGTTTGCCATTACCTTATTTATCAACTGTAAAAGTGTCTGCTTAGCCATTTTTATCCTATCCCCGCAAGTTTTAAACTGTTCATTTTCTTTTGATAATCATCTGTGATTTTCTTTAAATCATTCGCCTGTTCAAGTATCTGGTATATATCCTGCAAAAATTTAGATGGTTTCATCGTTTCGCTGATGTTGGTATTGACGGCGTGGACATTAGTATTCAGCGCGGATAATTCTTTTTTCAGGTTATTCATCTCAAAGACTAAATTTCCGATATTGCTTTTTACATCGTTGGTCTTGGAAACTTCTTTGTGCTTATTCTCTAAGTTAGAAATAATATCCTTGTTTAAAACGGTCATCTTATTGATAACCTCTGTAAGATGTCCGGTATAATCCTTATGCGCGGTAGGTATCTTTTTAAGTGCGGTATTGATATCGGATAATAACAACTTCAACTCAAAAATCCTATTGGTATAATCAGGGATAATTACTTTCGGGATATTCACTACCGGCGCAGGAACTAACGGGGGATTAACCGTAACATTTAACGCATCCTTTATGTCCGCGAGTGTCGGGATTTCGGGAATAATTATTTTCTTTATTTCTTTTAATATCGCCTCAAAATCTTTCTTGTTATCTGTCTTATCCAGTTTATTTATCTTATCGATTAACTTAGCGTAAGTTTCCCCGATATTTTTAAGGGAGTTCCAGATAGCCCGTATTCTGTCAGTTTCTTCCTGTATGGAATTCATCTGCACCATGCTTTCATCCGTAGCATAACGCGGGGTTGCGCCGCCGGTATCCCATAAAAGTATCACTTCTTCTTTATCGGGGAAATTTATCGGGCAGGCATAATTTCCCGTCGATGTCCCGATTTCAAATACATTAGATGTGGAACGCGACTTATTTACTGAACCGTCATTATTATAAAGCGTATATCCGACGGTAGATAATCCGGCATTTGCCGCACCAAAATTAACCGTCTTTAAATGAACGCTCACTCTATCACTCCTTGTTTTTTAAGTGCCTTAAATGTTTCAAACATTTTCTCATTATATTTCTCTGTGTTCTCTTTCCTACGCTTTGCAACCGCCTGTAAATAACGCCTGTGGTATTCCTGGCAATGTTCTGAACCGCAGTGCAAGGGTTCTATCCCACCCCCCCTCGGGTTCATATCGTCGATATTACTGGTGCGGATAAACTCAAACATCTGTGTATCTTCCCATTGAAACCACCGTCCGCAATAGGTGCAACGCTTCTCGCCGTATAACTTTGTCTTTAACAAAAACCTATGGCCGCAGAACCTTCCCGTTCCGTCAACCTCTACGGAATGAGAATCCTTCTTGCGTTGTTCTATAACATTGCCCTTTAGGTCTTTATCCATTTTCCTTATATTCGCTGTGCCTGTAACACTTATCACACTTCTTATTCTTGTTGATACATTTAACTTTTAAGCAAACCTCAACTTTCCAGTTTGCCCTACTTTTGAATCCCATCTATTTATAAACTTCTTCCCGTTTACTACGAGGGTATGCTGCTGTGCCATACCATACCTCTCCATCGGGAATATCTTTTGTAACTACCGAACCAGCCCCGACTACCGCCCTCTCGCCTATCGTTACACCAGGAAGGATAATCGAGCCCATCCCTATAACCGCGCCTTTCTTAACCAAAATCTTGCCCCATTTATCCTTACCTGCCGGAGGATGCTTGTCATTGCTAAAACTAACCCTCGGAGCAATGAATACATCATCCATAATAGTAACGCCGTAAGGAATAAAAGTGTGCGCGCCGATTCTAATATTATCGCCAATAACCACATTATCGCCAATCTCGCAAAACTGGCCAATCGAACAACCTTTGCCGATTTTTGCTGTGTTATATACATTAGAATTAGGCCAGATATTCGTTCCACGCCCTATCTTGTAGGCCTCCTCTATTAAATTGCTCTTTACCTGGCGCAATAGCAATTCCGTATCCTCTAAGGTGCAATGCCCGCCGATATATTTTTCAAAGATACTCTGAAACTCCGGCTGACGGTAAGAGTGCGCGCCTAACTTATCAAGCCCTTCATTCCTGATATGCTCAAATCTGTTTACTATTCCTTCATAACCATAACCGAATTGCTCGCAGATTTTCTCTTGTTCTTTAGCACAAGCCAGGAATACGCAGTAACGCGTCAACTCCAAGAGCTTCATCAACTCGGTTGCGTCCGTGCCGCCGTGTTGTAATTCCATATTGATACCGGCATCGGTAAAATATTTCACTACATCCATCGCCCTGTAATACTTATCGTGATTATAAGATAAAAGTTTAAGATATACCTTCATGTGTTCGGTAATATACGGATGCTTACCCAGGCATGGAGAATGGAATATCAAAGAGCCAGTAAGTTGTGCGGTAGTGCCCACCATGCAGGACGAGTGCACCACGACATACTTCGGATTAACTAATTCAATATACTTGTTGGTAATCTCCACAAAGTTTTCTATATGCGGATAGCAGATGTGCAGGATTTCAGCTTCAATAGGTATAGGAGTTACGTCCCTGATATCATAAGTCTGCACTTCATACTTTAGGCTCAATATATCCTTGAGTGCGTTGCCTATTTCACCCATGCCGATAATGAGCGTCTTCATTCTGCCTCCATCACATCTATCACTGATTTATAATTTTTCCTGTAATCGTATCTATCTTCAGCCCAGGAGCGCATACGCGAAGAAGTCAATGGGTCGTTATTGAGTTTCTGGTAAATATCCCTCAACTCGTCAAAGGTAGTCCATAAGCACTCTTCCGGAAACTGCATCTCCGCTCCGGGCCAGGTATGCACCAAAGGTATCACCCCCAGCGCCATCGCCTCGATTATATTCATCGGGTTTCCTTCGGCAATGGATGTAGAGATGATGAATTTCTTATCCTTAAGGAAGTCCTGCACGAAACCATGATCGGCTTTGTATCCTGTGTTAAACCATCGGGTATTAAGGCGCGGCATTACCTGTTCGAGGTAATACCACCGGCGCAAGTCCTGATTTCTGCCGATATGTTCAAGTTTAATGCCCGGATTTAGTTTAAATAGCTCGCTTATCGCCTGCACGCATAACTCAACGCCCTTTTTCTCGTTGATATCGCATATCCAGGCTATCTTATCCGGGTTCTTCGGCGTATCAGACGGTTTCCATTCGTCCAAATCAACCCCATTCTTGATAAAAGTAGGTTCTATCCCCTGGACGCGGCACTTAAAAGAATGCAGATGCGCCTCGTTGAGCATAAATAGCTGCTTAACATTTTTCCATTGTATCGAACCCAAGTCAGCCCAGCCATCCGCGCTGAAAATCTCAAAGGAACGCAGGATAACATATAATGGTTTAGTATTCATCAAGGGATCAGAAAGCATAATCGCGTATTTATCCGCCCAATGAGAAAGAACAATATCGCACCAATCTAAATCCGGTCTAATCTTTTCAGGTATTACATACGGACTGATATGCCACTTGACTTCATGGCCGCGAGATTCTATATACTTTGTCCAGTATCCGACCCAAGTATTAGGCCAGGGCGTTATGCACAATATTTTCATTTTCCCAACTCCCCCTTTTTATCGTATCATCATTAAATTCTTTCCTCATCCGCAGGACTTCTTCAAATCTAAGATTTTTATTGGATTGACTTGTGCTTTTCCACATCCGGTAATATCCGAATGGCATCTCTACTGCCTTTAATGTAAAACCCTTATTGTAACAATCAAGACCCCACAGGTAATCAGAGAGTATGTCATAATTTTCGCGCAGATCAGGTATGCCTTCCTTCTTATAAGAAATAAACGCATAAGTAACCATTCCGGATTGGCGTTTTTGTCTTTCATAATCAAAGGGAATCGGTGTCTTGTAAGCCATCGGTTTCCCGTAATAATCTATGATAATATAACCGCCATATACTATATCGTATCCCTGATTATGGTAATCAAGGGCAATCAGTGTCCTTTCCCTGAATTGAATATCGTCATCATGTGCGATTGCGATAATATCCGACTGCGCTTGTTTTGTAACAAGGTTTATGCTCTTTGCATAATTTAATCTGTCTGCGTTTATAATAGATACCCGCGAATCTTCTATCTTAATATCTCTTTCCGGGTCATTATTCACAACGATAAGTTCAATATCCTTTACTGTCTGATTTAAGACGGATTTATATGCCGATTTAAAAAAGGTATCCCTAATGCTTGGCATTATATAAGTCATTTTCGGTTTCATATAAACAACTCCGCCCAGATTGCCATCGCTTTTTTTAGGTTAATAAAATACTCATTGCAACCAGGCAACTTTTGCGCCAATTCAATGTAACAATCTATCGGATTATCTTTAGTCAAGATAATATCATCGACAGTGTGCCATAAAATTTCGTTTATCTTATATCCCGATGATTCCTGGATAAGATTTTTCCATACATCTGATGCCCTGTTGTGATAAACGAAAGGATGCCCGGAATGAACGCCTAATCCTAAATGGTCAAGTATCTTCTTGGCGAACAGACCGCACCAGATATCATCATATCTGTCGTAAGGTTGACCTTCTCCCATCAAGGGAAAATACATTAAGGGCGTTATCTCGCTGGCAAATACCAGGTTCATCCCACACATCGGGAAATATTTGCCTCGCGGGATGATTTTGTCTATCAACTCTATATTCTTGTTTTTAGTTAATTGCTGTATTGCGTCAAGATCAGGGTCGCCTGTCCATAATCCGTGATTTAAAACACACTTCATTTCCCGGTTTTTATTAAAATACGGCACACCCCGCGTAGGGATATTACAGGTATATTCCCAGGCATTATCAAATATGGTCATATTCAAATAGTTAATATACGAATCAAGGTAATCGTAGGGCTGGCAATCATCATCAAGCGTTATAATGATATCCGCGCCCTGCTTGTATGCCTTATAAAATCCATAAGAACGGATTGCTGAACTGCGCCTTGATATAATCCAGGATTTATCTTTTAAATCACTATCTATATCCTGCCAGCAATAATGTTGTATATTATCCGGCAATGAAAATGTTTTATTCGGGTTATCCTCAACCACTATCAATGAATAATCCTTGAATTGTTCCTTCCATTTTTCAAGGAAATCTAAAATCTTATCTGGCCTGATAGTCGGGATAACAATAAATATCTTATTCATTGAAAGTAATAAATAATAATTTCATACCGTCAGCCACCAATCTCCGGCTACAACGGAGTAATGGAATTTTTCTCCTGGCAGCAATGTATTATGCACTGCCGCAGACACGCCATTATGTTTTCTGGATTTCACGGGCATTTGCTTGACATCATAAAAATCATGCCCTCCCAAAACTCCGCCTGATTTTATTTTAGGCCGCCATGCTTCAATGTCCTGCTTTACGGAAATATAATCATGGGCGGCGTCAATATAAACAAAATCCAAAGAACCATCTAAAAAATCTTTGGCGGCCTCCACAGAAGTCTTATAATGCCAGATAATCCGTTCATGGAAAGGGGCTAAAATATAATTTGCCGCATCCTTTGCGACATCCGATAATCCCCTCTCGTAACAATCTACTAAATGCAAAGTCATATAAGGATTGAGCATTAAATTCTCAAAAGCGTTAAGCCCCATCCACACGCCGACTTCTACTCCCACGACAGGTTTATTATCAAGGAGCGATTTTTTTCTAACCGATTGAAAGAACTTTCTCATAGAGTTCCTCTAATTTACCGATATAATTCTCCAGACAAAATTCCATCCTGTGTTTTATAACATTCTTGCGGCATTCCCTGTGTTCCGCCCACCTGTCTTTTATCTCTTGCATACTCTCAACCTTAATCCCCATGCCGTAATCCTTGATAAAATCCCAAGAGGTATCGGCATTGAAACATATAATCGGCAGGCACGCCCCCATATACTCAAAGAGCTTATTCGGTAAGGCGTTCTTCCACTCCGGGGTCTTAAAGCAATTCCCCACCAAACCCCAGTCATGGCAGCCCATTTCCTTTATAAATTTATCGTATCCTAACGGTTCATGGACTATCGCGTCCTTATAATCTTTCCTTACTTCCTCATTCTTGCGCGGCGTATAAATATGAAACGGTATGCCTATCTCTTTGCATTGCCTGGCAAACTCGATATAGTTAGCATACTTAAAAAATCCCCAATCCTTCGATAACTCCTTATCATTATCTATCCTGCCTTCGTAAACGAGTGCCTGTTGGTAACGGATAAAATCTACCCGATAAAATTGCCTCGGCAATGCCGAAGGGAGAACTATGCAAGGTTGAGAAAGAGCAAACTCGTTATGCACTATCTGTTTCATTGCATCGCAGACATAAACAATACCATCCGCTAACTGGCAGTTATTACGCTCGTCGGTTGATAATCTAAAGATAGCCGGATCATTAGCTTCTATTACCTCATCGTCTGTCCGGCGCAACAACATCGAGTCGTGCATATCAAGGATCACTTTACTTTTAGGCAATAACTCTTTAATGATAGTAACAAACCAAGATGGTTCATTATGGCAATGGAAGATATCCGCGTCTTTGTGCGTCATAATAGCATTACGCATCTGGTGGATATCCTGGTAAACCATCATCGTTTCATAAAGATCGGAATACTGCGTAACCTTATTGGCGATAGAATGAAGTTTATGCCCCCGTTGCATAAGACAAATTGATGTTTTCTGCCCCCTCATGCAACCGTGGTTGGAAATTGCCACTATCTTTAATTTTCTTTCCATAAATTTAAAAAAGGGGAGGGTTATTAGCCCTCCCCGTTACTTCTATGCTGCTACTCTGTTGGCCCTGCCGTCCTGCGTTCCAGCTCCCCATCTATTCTGGTCATACAAGGGAACATAATCCACAAAGCAAGCGACTGACCCGGTTGAACAGACATTGGTTGAGCAAATGATGTTAAGGTAACTGCCAGCCGCGCAAATCTTGTTTACCGCGACTGAATTAATAACATACTCAT
>Ga0265595_1001541_pt1 | contig 17370 bp, 20 predicted proteins | sample saktaG_15_FD_190148 | JGI IMG/M metagenome (GOLD analysis project Ga0265595, IMG submission 190148) | Saline water microbial communities from Sakinaw Lake, British Columbia, Canada - sak_2013_06_06_50m | ecosystem: Environmental > Aquatic > Non-marine Saline and Alkaline > Saline ... | reverse complement strand
TTGATGTGCGCGGATATCTTTATTGGTCTTTGTTGGATAATTTTGAATGGGACAAGGGTTTTTGGCCTAGGTTTGGCCTAGTAGAAGTTGATTTCAAAACATTTGAAAGGAAAATTCGTCCAAGTGCTTATGAATATGCTAAAATTTGTAAAAATAATAAGTTAGATTTATGAACTGGTTAATTATTGCAATTATCGCTCATTTTATTCTTGCTTTGGTTTTTGTGATTGATAAATACTTACTTTCTCATACACATCTTAAACCAGCATCTTATGCTTTTTATGTTGGTGCTTTTGGTGGGTTAGCTGTTCTTTTAATTCCATTTGGTTTTAGTATTTTTCCAATTAATCATATAATGATTAGTCTTTTAGCTGGTACTGTTTTTATTTTAGCAGTTTTCTTTTTTTATAAATCTATTCAACTTGGTGAGGTTTCAAGAATCGCTCCAATTATTGGAGGAATGGTTCCTATATTCACTTTTATTTTAACTTATTTTATTTTAAATGAACGTTTGACAGTTAATCAATTAATGGCTTTTTCTTTATTAGTTTTAGGTGGGGTAATTATGGCTTGGCCTAGAAAGCAAGCTAGAATGATTTCTGGATTAAATAAAATCCCATTAATTAAAAGATTACCCTTGGCTATTTTAGCTTCTTTTCTTTTTGCCGGTTCTTATGTTTTAACTAAACTTATTTTCACTCAACATCCTTTTCTTGATGGTTTTATTTGGATGCGATTAGGTGGTGTTCTAGGAGCTCTTTTGTTATTCTTATTACCAGTAACTAGAAGAGTAATTTTAGAAACTTCAAAAGAGATTAAATTAAAGACAGGGCAATTAGCAGTTTTTAATAAGATAATGTCTGGTTTGGCATTTATTCTTCTTAATTACGCTATTTTTCTTGGTAGTGTTACATTAATTAATGCATTGCAAGGTGTTCAATATGTTTTTCTTTTAGCTTTAGCTTTATTCTTGTCTAAAAAATTTCCTCAGATTATGGAAGAACAAATTAACAAAACTGCTGTTTTACAAAAAATTACTGCTATTCTATTTATTATTTTTGGATTAGGAGTTTTAGTTTATGTTTAAATTTATTCTTAAAATTATTATCGTATTTATTATATTATCTGTCATTTTTTTAGCTGGATTTTTGATTTATCTATTTACTGGTAAAGCGCCAGTTGTTGAAGAGATTAATTTTGGTGTTACATTTAGTCAGTATTTTGCAGAACAAATGGATTTTGACTGGAAGGAAATGTATTTAGCTATTTTAGATGAATTAGGAGTTAAAAAATTACGATTAGTTGCTTATTGGCAAAAAGTTGAACCAGAACAAGGTAAATACTCATTTGAAGATTTAGATTGGCAAATTGAAGAAGCAGGGAAAAGAGATGTAGAAGTTATTTTAGTTATTGGTAGAAAAGTTCCTCGTTGGCCTGAATGTCATATTCCTGAATGGGCTTATCAGTTGAATGAATCAAAACAACAAGAAGAACTATTATCTTTAATAAGTGAGATAGTAAGGCATTATCAAGGTAATGAAACTATCAAAGTATGGCAGGTGGAAAATGAGCCATTTTTAATTGGTTTTGGTGAATGTCCAGAATTTAATAAAGAATTTTTAGAAAAAGAAATTAATTTAGTTAGAGAATTAGATACTGATAAACGTCCAATTCTTTTAACAGCAAGTGGGGAATTGAGTAGTTGGACACAACCAGCTTCAAGGGCAGATATTTTTGGTACTACACTTTATCGGATTGTTTGGAGTGATGTTTTTGAAAGGCATGTTGAATATCCCATTCCTGCTGTTTTTTATTATAAACGAGCTCAATTGACCAAATTATTGACAGGTGTGGATAAGGCAATAATTGTTGAATTACAAGCTGAACCATGGAATCATTTGATGATTTGGGAAACTACTCCAGAAGAACAAGATAAAACTATGAATTTAGAAAAATTTAAAGAAATTATAGAATACACAAAACAAACTGGTTTTGAAGAGGCATATTTATGGGGTGCAGAATGGTGGTATTGGTTAAAAGAAAAACATAACATTAATACTTTATGGCTTGAAGCTCAAAAATTGTGGGTTAAATCTTGACAAATAGCTATTTTTTTAGTATTATATTAGCATAAGATTGAATTGTTCTTTCCATATTATAACCAACTTTTTTAAAAGGAGGTTAGTGATGGGGAATGAAATTAAGGTTATAGATGTCAAGAGGGAAAAGGGGATAGTCATAAGTGTAAAAATTATGGCTGGACCCTTCGAAATGGATTGCGTTAAGCATCATGGTAAAATTACCAATGCTAGCGTAATAAGGTATGATAAACATATTTCTTCTAGGTCTGATCTACATATCCCTTATTATCTATACAATCCTGCAATTAAGATTGTACATGGAATATTCAATTCATAATCAAAGGGCTGTTAGCATAAACACTAGCAGCCCATTTCTCTTTATATATGAATATATTTTATGTTGTGTGTGACAATATACGTAGTTTAGAAAATATCGGCTCAATTTTTAGAACAGCTGATGCTTTAGGTGTGGATAAAATTTTCTTAAGTGGGATTTGTGGTAAACCACCTCATTATAAAATTTCTAGAACTGCATTGGGTGCTGAAAAGAATATTGAATGGGAATATCAATGGCAAACTTGGCGTATAATTGATAAACTAAAGAAAGAAAAAGTTAATATTGTTGCTTTGGAACAAACTAAAGAAAGTGTTCCTTATACTAAGTTTAAACCAAAATTTCCTTTGGCTTTAGTAATTGGAAATGAGGTTAATGGAATTTCTAAATCTATTTTAAAAAAAGCTGATAATACAATTTACTTGCCAATGATTGGTGAGAAAGAATCTTTAAATGTGTCTGTGGCTTTTGGAGTAGCAGGGTATTATGTTCAAAATTTTAAAAAAACATAAAAAATCAAAAGCTCGTTTGGGCTTGATTAAAACATCGCATGGAGTAATTCATACACCTGCTTTTTTCCCTGTGGCTACTAAAGCAACTGTTAAGAGTTTAACTCCAGATGATATTAAAGAAATTGGATTTGAAGCTATTTTGGCTAATACATATCATTTGTATTTACAGCCAGGTCATAAGATTGTTAAAAAAATGGGTGGTTTGCATAAATTTATGAATTGGTCTGGTCCTATTACAACAGATAGTGGTGGTTTTCAAGTTTTTAGTTTAGGAGCAGGATTTGATCAAAATATTGGCAAGGTTTTAAAAGATGATAATGTAAAAAATCATAATATTCATACTGGCAAACTAGCTAAGGTTGATAACGATGGTGTTAATTTTACTTCTCATTTAGATGGTTCTTTACATCGTTTTACTCCAGAAATATCTATTAAAATCCAAGAAGATTTAGGGGCAGATATTATCTTTACTTTTGATGAATGTACTTCTCCTTTAGTTGATTATGATTATACTAAAAAATCTATGGAAAGAACTCATAGATGGGCAGAGAGATGCTTAAAAGCAAAAAAGAACAAGAAACAATTTTTGTTTGGTATTGTTCAGGGAGGTCTTTTTAAAGATTTAAGAATTGATAGTGCTAAGTTTATAGGACAATTAAATTTTGATGGATTTGGAATCGGTGGTTCTTTTGGAAAAGGAGAAATGAAAAAAACCATTGATTGGGTTATTCCTTGTTTACCAGAAGATAAACCACGTCATTTATTAGGAATTGGTTATTTAAAGGATATCAAAGAAGCAGTCAAAAGGGGAATCGATTTATTTGATTGTGTTTATCCAACTAGATTAGCTAGACATGGTACTTTTTTAACAAATAAGGGGGAATTAAATATTTTTAAAGCAGTTTATAAAATAGATAAAAAACCGATTATGAAAAATTGTGATTGTTATACTTGTCGTAATTTTAGCAAGGCATATATTCAGCATCTTTTTAAATCCAATGAAATGCTAGCTGGTCGCTTGGCAACATATCATAATCTTTCTTTCATGTATAAGTATATGAAAAAAATCAGAGAGGATATTAAGGTTGATAGATAATATAAAGCATGTTATTATATAGAACAATAATAGATCCTTAACAATAAAGGAGGGTAAGGGTATGGTAGATGTATTTGATAGAGAACAAGGACATAAAAACCAGAGCATAATTGCTACAGAAAATGCAGATCGCAGAAGAGAGTATTCTCCTGCGTTAAACTTTCATGAGAAAGCACAGAATAATAAAAAGAAGAGCAATACGTTCTTCAGGGGGGCAGTATGTCGTTGGCTGGAAAAAAGACCGGTTTAATAAAATAAAAAGAGGCAATCTAACAAAGAGCGCCTCTTTTTTATTATTTTTCCCACAGACAGAGAAAAAATGATTTAATTAAATCAACAATAGTTTTATTTTCAATTAGAATTCCAGATGATTGATCTGGAAGAATAATTACCTTATCGTATATAACAATAATTCCATTAAAAGATGATTTTGATTTAAGTAGTTTTTTTTCTAAATAATCTTTTTTAATTGTTGTATCAGTTGATAATTCTTTAATTTCAATTTTACCTAGTCTTTTTCTAATTTTTTGATAAATTGCTTCTCTGGTTTTAAATGACCAGATTTTTTCGTTATTAGCTAAAACATAAATTTTTTTGCTTTGAGTAGTTAAAAAATCATTAAATAGAATTTCTATACTATTTTTTGTCTTATATACCTTAACATCTCTTTTGTCTCCTAATTGATCCTTATCTTTTAAAAGAGCAATAATTCTAAGAAATTCTCGTTCTTTCTCATCTATTTCTTTTTTCTCTCTTTTTAAAATATTTAAAAGTTTATCAGGTGATTCAGCAGTAAAATACTTTTTGCTTTTATCTTTTGATTGAGAAATCAATCCTTTTTCTTTAAGGGATTTAATGATTGAATATGTTGTTGGTCTACTGATCTGAGTTTGCTGAGCAATTTTTTGAATTGAAGTGTATCCTAATTTTAAAGTAGCTAAATACACTTGAGCTTCTTTCTCAGTTAGTCCTAATTTTCTTAATTCTAATGGTAGGGTTTCTAATGTCATATATTTTTATTATAGATTGTTTCTATTTATTAGTCAATATACTAGATTTTTCTACTAATTTAAGTTAAGATATAAAATATGGATAAACAATATAATTCTAAAGAAGTTGAAGATAAAATCTATAAATTCTGGGAAAAGATAGGAGCTTTTAATCCAGATAAATTAAAAGGGGCAAAGAAACCCTATTCCATTGTTATCCCTCCTCCAAATGTTACTGGTAATTTACATATGGGACATGCATTAAATGTAACTATTCAAGATATTTTAATTCGTTGGAAAAGAATGTCTGGATTTAAAACTCTTTGGGTTCCAGGAACTGATCATGCTGGAATTGCTACTCAAAATGTTGTAGAAAAAAAATTAAAAAAAGAAGGTAAAACTCGTTTTGATTTTGGTAGAGAAAAATTTATAGAAGAAGTTTGGAAATGGAAAGAGGAATATGGTGATAAAATTTTAGATCAATTAAAAAAACTTGGTGCTTCTTGTGATTGGTCTAGAACTGCTTTTACAATGGATAAAAATTATACTGATGCGGTTTATAAATCATTTTTTGATTATTATAAGAAAGGATGGATTTATCGCGGAGAAAAGGTAGTTAATTGGTGTCCTCGTTGTAAAACAAGTCTTTCTGATTTGGAACTAGAACATAAAGATAAAAAAACAAATCTTTGGTATTTAAAGTATCCTATTATTGGACAATCTAATAAATTTATGACAATGGCTACAACTCGGCCCGAAACAATGCTTGGAGATACTGCAGTTGCTGTTAGCCCTAAAGATAAAAGATATAAAGATTTAGTTGATCAAAAAGTTCTATTACCATTAGTTAATAGGGAAATTCCAATTATTGCTGATAATTTAATTGAAGTTGAATTTGGAACAGGAGTAGTTAAGGTAACTCCTGCTCATAGCACTGTTGACTGGCAAATAGGTCAGAATCATAAGTTAGAAGTAATTTCAGTAATTGATGAGAATGGTAAAATGAATAAAAATGTTCCAAAAGAATATCAAGGAATGAAAGTTGATGAAGCACGTCAGAAAATTGTTGAAGATTTACAAAAATTAGGACTTATTGAAAAAATTGAAGAATATATTCATTCAGTTCCTAAGTGCTATAGATGTGATTCAACTATTGAAACAATTCCTTCTAAACAATGGTTTGTAAAAATGGATGAATTAGCTAAAATTGCAATTGATCCAGTTAAGAAAGGTAAAATTAAATTTCATCCTAAACGTTGGGAAAAAGTATATCTTAATTGGTTGAATAATACACGTGATTGGTGTATTTCTAGACAAATTTGGTGGGGACATAGGTTTCCGGTTTGGTTTTGTTCTTCTGATAAAGAAAAATTTGTTGTTTCTTTAAAATCTCCAAAAAAATGTCCATTTTGTAAAAAATGTAAAATGAAACAATCAGAAGATGTTTTTGATACTTGGTTTTCTTCAGCACTTTGGCCTTTTGTTGTTCTTGGTTGGCCAAAGAAAACTAAAGATCTTAAAACTTTTTATCCAACTAATGTTTTAAGTACTGCTCGTGATATTATTAATCTATGGGTAGCGCGTATGGTTTATTCTGGTATTGAATTAGAGAAAAAGATTCCATTCCATAATATATTAATTCATGCGACTGTTATTACAAAAGATGGTAAAAGAATGTCAAAATCGCTTGGTACTGGAATTGATCCTTTGGATTTAGTAGATAATTATGGAGCTGATGCTACTCGTTTTGGTTTGGCCTGGCAGATTTCAGAAGGTCAAGATATGCGTTTTGGTGAAGCTGATATTTTAGCTGGTAAAAAGTTTTGTAATAAGATTTGGAATGCTTCAAGGTTTGTGCTTGGTCAATTAGGGAAGGGGAAATTTGATATTTCGCGTAAGCCAAAACCAATTAGCAAAGAAGATAAAAAAATTCTTGATTCATTAAATAAACTAATAGATAAAGTAAATAAGGATTTAGAAAAGTATAGATTAGGACATGCTTTACAATCTCTTTATCATTTCTTTTGGCATGAATTTTGTGATGTATATATTGAAGTAGCTAAAAAACAGATTAGAGAACCAAAATCTAAAAAGAAAGCTGATAATACTCAATTAATTTTAATTTATGTTTTAGCAACATCATTAAAATTAATGCATCCTTGGTTACCATTTGTTACAGAAAAAATCTATGAGTTTTTACCTGTTAAGAATAAAAAGGCATTAATTATTGAATCCTGGCCAAAGTAATTTTGTCAGTAACTATTTTACACTTTTAAATACAAAATACCGCGTTATGAAGCGGTATTTTTGGTTGATTTGAAACCATTGACAATATCTATTAATATAGATATTATGATATTAGATAGAAAGTTGAGTTATTTAAGTATTAATCGTTCCTTGAAAAATGAATAATAATAGAAAAATCCGATGGAAGGAGGTGAAAGACCATGAATTATGTATTAAATTCACCATTAGATGTCCAGATAGAATTAACTACTAGTTGTAATCATTGTTGTTATTATTGTTATAATTTTTGGAGACATGATATTAAAACGAAAGATAATTTATTATTAAGCACAAAAGAACTTGTTCGTATTTTCGATGAATTAAAAAAGAATAATATATTATCAGTCACCATAACAGGTGGAGAGCCGTTTCTTTATCCTCAAAGGGTTTTTAAGTGCTTAGAGTTGGCAAAGGAAGCAGGTATACAAATAGGGATTAATTCAAATTTGCATCTTTTAGATGAGGTGGAAATAAAGCTTCTTGCTAAATTTAAAGAATCTTCTATTTTGACTTCAATATTGTCCCATCGACCAGAGATACATGAAACAATGGTAAATTCAAAAGGTTCTTTTAATAAAACAGTAAAAAATATTCAAAACTGCTTAAAAAGAAACATACGAGTTTCTGTTAATATGGTTTTAACAAAAAAGAATTTTCATGATATTTATCAAACAGCTAGTTTTGTTAAAGGGATAGGAGTAAATACCTTTTGTGCCACAAGGGTCGTGCCACCGATAGGAAGTGATAATTTTCAAGAACATTGTTTATCAACTGATCAGATCAAAGCATCGTTAAAAACCCTTCTAGAAGTTGAAAAAAAATTAGACATGAATGTAGAAGTGCTTAATTGTTATCCAAAATGCATAATGTCTGATGCAGATATTTATAGTAAGTTTATGAATAGAATTTGTATCGCTGGGCAAACCACTTTATCTATTGGAGCAAATGGAGACATTAGACCATGTTCTCATTCGGATATGGTTTATGGAAATATCTTAACAGATGATCTAAAAAATATATGGGATAGAATGTCAGAATGGCGAGACGGATCATTACTTCCAGATTTTTGTAGAGAAGAATGCAGTCTTCGAGATATATGTACTGGAGGATGCAGAGTGATGGCTCAGTATTATGGGAACATAAAAGGCACAGATCCAAATATGGAACCATGTAATGTAGATTCTATTAGATGTTTATCAAAAAAGATAAAAAATACAAATCTTCTTTCTATAAAGAAGGGATTTAACAAAACGCAATTTAAGATTAATACTAAATTTGCTTTTCGAAAAGAATCTTTTGGTGGGATAGTTTATATCATGGGCACTCGGAATATGGTATCTGTGAATACAGGAACATGTCTATATCTTCAAGAATGCTTTTCAAAAGGGTACTATTTATCAATGAAAGAATTTCTTAAACATTCCAACGCAAAGACAGCTAAGGAAATAGTAAATGTTAAAAGGTTGTTTTACAAATTAACATTTAAAAAAATTCTTGTACCTGCTGATTTGGTTAATGATTTGTAATACCAATAATAAAGGAGGTGGCTAAAATGGACGCAGTTCAAAAAGAAGTTTTTTCAGAGATTGTTCTTTTCGGGCCTCAAGACGAAGAAGAGGGTGGCTTTGTGACTACAGCTGATTGCGGTTGCTTTGCTTGCGATGGCAATCCTTGTGTCAAAGTCATAGATTGAATAATAAGCAATTATTCAATTCAAAAGGGTTAGTAATTTTAAATTTATTGCTAACCCTTTTTCTTTCCCACTTTAATTAAGCTATTTGATTATATCTATTTGTTTTTTAATTTGACTAATAATTACTTCTAATTCTATTCCAAAAATTTTATAGAATTTTTTCTTTATTAATTTAGATTTTTTGTTAATTTTAATCAATTCTATTGTTTTATTTTTTCCATATTTTTTTATTAAAAAATTAACTAAAAAAGAAGAAATTTCATATCCTTGATGCTCTGCAAATGTAGACAAATTTATAGTGTTTGTAAAAAATTTGTTTTTTATTAGAAAGTTCCAATTTTCTTTTTTTATATATGTTTTTTTTATTTGAGATGCTAAATATAATGCCAATCCTTCATTTAGCCAATCTAATGTATTTTTATTAATTTTGTTTATAAAAATATGTGATAATTCATGAATAATAACTTTATAAATAACGTTTTTTTTATGAGCACTTATTTTCTCGCATATTGAAGGACTAGCTATATAAATATAATTTTTGTTTTTTTTATTAACAAAACCAATCATCCAATTGGGGGTTTTATGACCATATTTATCGTTTATTTCTTCACGAGAATAAATTAATTCTATGTTTACTGTCGGTATGTTTAAATTAAAAAAGCTTTCTAATTCATGGTATTTATCTTGAATAATTTTAATTATTTTATTGATTTCTTTGTCATTCTTTTTGTATATCAAAATTGCTATTGTCTTGTTATTTAATTTAATTTTTTTATTTATTTTTTTATACATTTTTTGGATTTAAATAATTTTTTATGATATTTAAATTGTAAAAACTTGTTTTGAAATTTTATAATTGTTATTATTACTATAATAGAATAATAAGATTTTGTAAATAAAATAATTAGTAGAAAGAATAGAATATAGTGAGAATCTTTTTTGTTTATAGAATTATTATTTCAGTTTATAATTAATTTATTATGATAAAAAAGAATGATTGGTGGAAAGAAACATTTAATGAGACATACTTTTCATTTTGGGATCCTTCAAGTCAGAAATCACAAGATTGGACAAAAAAGGAGCTTAAAATAATTGATGATTTGCATTTTAAGAAAAATGCAAAAATTTTAGATATTCCTTGTGGTCAAGGTCGGCATAGTATAGAACTTGCTCAAAAAGGATTTCAAGTTACAGGAGTTGATTATTCTTCTAATGCCTTGCAAACCGCTAAAGAATTAGCTCGTCAGAATGATCTGTCTGTTAATTTTATTAAGCAAGATATGCGTTTTTTAAAATTAAAGGAAAAATTTGACGCAATATTAAATCTTGGTAATTCTTTTGGATATTTTTCGGATATTGATAATGAAAATATAATTAAGAATGTATCAAAATTATTAAAGACAGACGGATTTTTTATAATGCATCAAATTAATCCTATAGAAACCTTAAGACAATTTGGCAAAGGAGATAAATTTAAAATTTTTAATGGACATGTTAAATGTGAAGATATTTCTTTTGATCCACTCAATTCTATTAAAAAATCTCGTTGGATAATCATTCGTGGTAATAAAAAAGAAATTTTAAATGTAAAACTTCGTCTTTATAATTTTCCTGAAATTAGTTATTTATTTGCTCGTTATAAATTAAATATTATAAAAACATATGGTTCTTTTGATAAGAAGCCATATCAATTTGATAGTCCTTCAATGATTATCATTGCTAAAAAATACAATAAAAGCATTGGTAATAGAAATTTTTATTTTTGAGCTAATATTTCTATAGCATTATAAAAAAAAGGAAAATAATTTTTTTAAAATGAACTTAAATGGGCAATGGTATTTTGTTCAATTACAAACCCATATACTAATAGCAAAAGCTATTGCTAAAATATTAATTAGTTAAAAAAGGGAGGGGGGATTAAATTGTCACCTCCCTCCCAAGACAATTATGAATAAAAAAGATCAAACATTAATAGTTAAAATGAGTGAAATTGCTATAAAAGCAAGAGAAAAAGCAGTTAAAAAAGAAGAATTAACTATTGAAAATTATCAAGTTTATACAATAGATAACCTTAATCTACATTTACTAAAGAAAGTCATAAAGAGAAATGGTTATCCTAGAAAAGAAAGCCTTCCAAAAGAGGTTATGTTTCATTTTGCTCATTTATTAAAAGATGTTTCAGAAGCTGATCCAAAATTTGTTAAAGAATGTTTAAAAAATAGCTATATTCCCAAAAAATATAGAGAACAAATAATTAGTTTAATAAAATTTCATAAATCAAGTTGAATATATGAATGATTTAAAACCAAAAATCAAATTAGCTTTTATTACTGGCTTAAAAGAAATTGTTTTAAATGGAATAAATCAATACTCAAATTTTCGTATTATTAAAGAAGAGAATGATTTCATTTATTTAGATTTTGTACAAGATTTTACTGAAATCAAAAAATTAAGAAGTATTTCTCGAGCATATGTCGTAGTACAGGATTCTAAGTATAATCCGTTTTACGTTTCAAATCATAAATCAATATTAGGAAATCTTGTAGAAATAATTATTAATGGAAATAAAGATAAATTTAAAACTTTTAAAATAACTTGTGCTGGATCAGATTCTTCAGAAGTACGTAACATTGCTGAATATATACAAACAACATATGGATTGATAGAGAAAGAAGAAGCGGATATGAAAATACATATTGTAAAATCTAATGAAATTTGGGAAATTGGTATTCAAATTACCCCAAGGCCTATGTCCTTAAGGGACTATAAGTTAATGAATATGAGTGGTGCGATGGATCCGACTATCGCATATGCAGTAAATTCTTTATGCGAGCTAGAAAAGTCAAATTCTTATTTAAATATTTTTTCAGGAAGTGCAACATTACTTATTGAAGCTGGTCAATGTTATCCAAATTTAAACCAATTAGTTGGTTTAGAAAATAATAAAAAAAATATTTCTTTAGCTATACAAAATGTAAAAAGAGCTGGATTAGTTAAAAAGATACAACTTAAAGAAAAAGATATTTTTGATAAGCCTGATTTAGGTAAATTTGATGTAATTACATCTGATTTGCCATTTGGTATGTCTATATCAAAAAATGAAGATTTGGAAAATCTTTATCAGTGTTTTATTGAGTATTGTCAAAAAACATTAAACAACAGTGGTAAATTGGTTGTTTATACGAGTGAGTATGAAATTTTGAAAAAAATTATCTTGGAATCAAAATTTAAGATTATAAAGACATTAGAATTAAAATTTATAACATCGGTAAATGCGTATCTTCGTCCAAGAATTTTTGTATGTAGATTAGGATAGAATGAGGTTTGATTTTATGATATGATAAATTTCTGTCAATTAAAGAAAGAAGATGATAAAATATAAATAAATTTATAAAATATTCTAATAAATCTTTTATGCATAAAAAAAATATTCCTGAAATAAAATTTTGTTTTTCTTCTGTTTATAATACTTTTTTTAAGAAATTTGTTAAATTACCTTATTCTAAAAATAAAAACATTACTGCAAAAGATACTTTGAAGAAAATGAGCATAATAGAAAAAGAATGGAGAAAAATAGAAAATAAAATTTTAAAAAGTTTAACTGTATATACAAATCTTGAATGGTCAGAAAAAATAATAAATTGTTATTTTGTTGAAGATTGTATTTCTTTTTCTGATCCACTTACTATTTGTCCATATAAAAACAATAAAGAAACTATAAATTTATTAATCCATGAACTAATTCATAGATTTATTTATCAAAATAGAAATAACAAAAAGGTTCAAGAAATGTGGAAATTTTTTGAAAAACGATACAAAAAAGAAAGTATGCTAACAATAAATCATATAATTATACATGCAATCCATTCAAAAATATATTTGGAATATTTTAATGACAAAGAACTGAATTATAATATAGAAAAAGATAAAAAAGACAAAAATTATGCCCGTTCATGGATGATAGTAAATGATTTGGGCTATGAAGAAATTATAGATCTTATTAAAAAATAATTTAGACAGAGTAATTGATCCTATTTGTTATTAGATTCAATCTCAAATCTTAAATATCGCTACGTTAGGCGGTATTTAATATAAAACCGCCTCATTCTTATAATAAACATGTATAATTTTGATCTAAAAAAAATAAAAGAAAAGAAAATTATTCTTCTTGGTGAAATGCATGGAGTTGCGGAAAATGTTGAAATTATAAAAACATTTATTACTTCTTTAGAGGCGGAGGATATGTCTGTCCTAATTGCTTTAGAATGGCCTAAAGAGATAAATTCTGATATCCATGCATTTTTAAATAACACAGAAGCTATATTGCCGTGGCAGCACTGGAGTTTTGTGCAAGATAAAGATGGTCGTATATCAAAAGAGCATATTGCTTTTTTGCAATGGCTTAAAACAAGAAACGATATTCTTTTACCCGAAAAAAGACACGATGTATTCTGTTTCTCTGAAAAAGACAAGTCCTGGAATACAAGAGATTTTAAAATGGCTAAAAATATTAATTCAATACTCAATACTCATAGTCAAAAAGTTTTACTTGCTGTGATGGGTAATCTCCATGCGCAAAAGAAAAAACTAACATTAAATGGGAAAATTTATGCGCCACTAGCAACTCATTTGCCAAAAGAAGACATTGTAATATTTAAATGCAATTATCATTGTGGTTCGTTTTTTAATCATACATTGCAGTTTTTCAAATCTTGTGAAAAATGTGATAACAAAAGTATTTTTATCAAACCTGATACAACAGAAAAATTCGATTACTATATTATAGTGCCCTGTGCTCATGCAATAACTTTACTGAATGGACAATAAAATCTCTTTAATTATTAATTCTATTTATTGTCAGTAACAACTTTACATTCTTAAATAGAAAATACCGCTATACTAGGCGGTATTTTTTATTTCTTTTTCTAAGTAGAAAATATCTTTTTTATTTTTATTCTCTTTAAGAAACTTTTTCCAATAAGGTAATAATTTTTTTTCTATTTTTTGTAAGTGTTTATGTCCAATGTTTTTACCTTCTTCTTTAAAATAAATACCTTTTCCATTAAGTCTTATTCTTAATTCATTATCTGTAGCTAATTCAATAATGGCATGAATAATATCAGAATGATTTTTATCATTTATAATAATATGAAGAATCTCATGTGCTAAATAAGTCATTGTGTAATTTTTCCAATCTTCAGAATGTCCCCATAAGATTGTTTTTGTTTTTGAATTGGCATGACCACAAAATGATTTTGGATGAAAGATGTATACAGTAATTGCGTAGTTTGGAATTTTAAGATTAAGTGTATTTTTAAAATAATCTAAAATAAATTTTTCATTCTCTTCCCATTGTTTTTTAACAGAATTTTTATATTTTTCTGTTTCAGAAAGTAATCTTTTAAATTCTTCTGTTTTGATTATTTCTTTGTATATTTTTTCTAAAACATTAAATGTGTTTAAAAAAGTTTTTTTAAATCCTATTTTTTCAGCTTGAATAAAAATCTGATTTAAGCCCCAGTCAGAGTATTGGGGATTTATTAGATAATACGAAGATTCATTGCAGAATTTTTTCCAAAAACGATTTTCTAATTTTTTCCAAAATGGGAATGGAAGTTCTTCGGATTTATTATTTTTGCGATGATTAAAATTTTGGACAAAAGCATCTCTAACTAATGCGTATTTATTAATTTTGAATTTTAATTTCATGATAATTTGATCATATATCATCTTATTGATATTGACAAGATTAAAACAATAAATAATTCTTTTGTCAGTAATCGTTTTACATTCTTAAATCTAAAATACCGCCATAATAGGCGGTATTTTTGGTTGATTTAAAACCATTGACAAGATGGAACAATCAAGGTATTTTAAGAATAGGAATAAAAAGCTAATTTTTTATTTTTAGATCTTTAAAATTGAAATAAAAGGGGGTGGGGAAAATGAAATATAATAAGAAAGAATTAGTGATCCCAACCATAAAGGTTATTTCTTCCGGATGTAATCTTCGTTGTAAATATTGTTACTATCATAATTACTATGATCAAAGCAATAGATTAATTATGTCTGATGAAACCTTAGAGAATTTGATTAAAAAAACGATTGATTTTGTAGATAAGGATAGTGTGGATTTCATTTGGCATGGTGGAGAACCCTTATTAGCAGGAATCCCTTTTTATAAAAGAGTGATTGAGATTCAGAAGCACATTAAGACAGAGAAAAAAATAGTTAATAAGATTCAAACAAATGCTACACTTATTACTAAGAAATGGGCTGATTTTTTTGCTAGACAAAATTTTAGTGTTGGCGTAAGTATTGACGGACCAAAAGATATTCATGATAAGTGTCGAGTATCTTCATCGAACAAAGGTAGTTATGATCATGTTAAAAGAGGGATTTCTTTGTTACAGTCAGTTGGGATATATCCGACCGCATTAGCAATGATTACTAGTTATTCGTTAGGTCGGGTAGAAGATATTTTTAATTATTTTGTTGATAATTTAGGTTCATTTCATTTGAAACCTTGTTATGAATTAGATCATATTAGTGGAAAACTTGCTGAATTTTCTGTAGATCCTGAAGAATATGTTGATTTTATGATTGAAGTTTTCGATCTATGGTTTGAAAAAGATGATCCTAAAATAAAAGTACGAAGTTTATCTCAAATTATTTGTGCCATGGTAAAAAGAGATAACGTTTCTCTTTGTGAATTTAGCGGTGAATGTCCTCTGTTCTGTACGGTTGAATCAGATGGCTCTGTTGGCCCTTGTGATAGTTTTCCGATTAGAAAATATTATTATGGCAATATTAACGAAATAAATTGGCACGATATATTAAATAGTGAGGGATATAATAATTTCGTAGCTGATTTAGAAAAGAACAGAGAAGAATGTAAACTTTGTAAATGGTATTATGTTTGTAATGGAGGATGTGCTCAATATTCGTATTCAATTATTACCGATAGCTGGCATAAAAATAAATTTTGCGAGGCAAAGAAACGTTTATTTGAGCATATTTCTTCAAGAGTGATGCCTTTGTTAATTTAATTTTAAACGATAAGGAGTTGTCTAATGACGGCTCCTTATTTATTTTCTAAAAAATTTATAATTAACGATAATAAATTTTTGTCAATGTTTTTTTTCTTTTTATAATATTGTTTAATTAAAGGATATAGTTGTAAAATAATATATGATTTTATCGAAGAGAAATTAGCAATTTTTCTTTTTTTATATTTATTATATTCTTTTTCTGACTTTTCAGCGGAATTTAGTAAATTATAAATAGGATTAAAATTAGTTAGATATTTTTGACAAAAATAACCAGAAGGTGCACATAAATTAATTATTAATTCTTGAATATATTCATTTAAGGGACGAGATGGAATCGTATTTTTAACATTTATATTCTTGTTCTTTTTAATAATATCATTAATAGTAAATTTTAAATTAGAATTATCGAGAAATAGATGTCCAATCTCATGAGCGATTAAAGCAAAAGCAGCTTCTATATTAATTTTTGTTCTTTTGTGTATTGGAACTTCAAGTGTAATATCTTTATTCCCTATATTTGCGCCTCCTGCAGGGAGCCAGTCTTTAGCAGGGGAGAATAGCAGATGAACTTTAATGTTATTTAATTCTTTTTTACATTTTAAAAATAATTTTATTCTGTTTATTAATTCATTAAATAATATCTCATTTTTGGTTTTTTCAATTGCTTTTTTCCATAAAAATAGTTTTTTTTCGTCGTATACTTTTTCAAAGCGACTGTTTAAATTAATAAAAGCATCTTTAATATCTTTAAATTCTGATTTGTTTACAAATTTTTCTATTAATTTCCATATTTCATTTTCTTTTTTGCCTAAAAAAAAGAATTGACCTAAATACATAAATTTATTGTTTTTATAAACAAAACCATATTTTTTCATTATTTTTTTAAATTTTAAAAGAGATTCTTTTTCTTTTTTAGTTAATGGACCTGATTTTTCTATCCAGTCTTGATTATAATTTTTTCTAGAGGAAAAATGCCATTCTGTAAGATTAGAAATAAAGAAAAAAAGATTTTCGATTTTTGAATAAACAAAAGATATTTTCATATATGTTATATATATTTATGAGGTATAAAAAATGAATCCCAGGCCAATAAAGTTTATAATCAGCCTGGGATTTTGATGCTTATACGCATCTGTTGTGGTCGTCAGAACCACTGCTGTCGCTGTAGCTAGGACCATCTGAGTAGCAATCAGACTCTTTGTCTTCATTGATTATCGAAGATAGTATCTTGGTCCCAGGAGCATCTGTGGATGGAATGTTTCTTTCTTCCATTTTTACCACCTCATTTTGATAGATTTAAATTAACTTTATTTATAAGAATAATATT
>Ga0265595_1001539_pt1 | contig 17384 bp, 17 predicted proteins | sample saktaG_15_FD_190148 | JGI IMG/M metagenome (GOLD analysis project Ga0265595, IMG submission 190148) | Saline water microbial communities from Sakinaw Lake, British Columbia, Canada - sak_2013_06_06_50m | ecosystem: Environmental > Aquatic > Non-marine Saline and Alkaline > Saline ... | reverse complement strand
CGCTTATGAAGCTTTCATTTCTGATGAAAACTTACCTAAAAGCATTTATGAAATTGAAGGGGCAAAAAATTGTGCCATAGAATTTTGCAGTTTTTCAAAAACAGCAGGTTTTACTGGAACAAGATGTGCTTATACAATCGTTCCAAAAACTTTAATGAGAAAAACAAAATTAGGCGAAAATATTTCCTTAAATAGCCTTTGGAACAGAAGACAAGCAACTAAATTTAACGGAGTGCCTTATATTGTTCAAAGAGGTGCTACCGCAGTTTATTCTCAACAAGGTAAAAAAGAAACAAAAGAAATAATTGCTTATTATATGCAAAATGCAAAAATCATTTCGGACACTTTAAAAAGTTTAGGCATTACTTATTTTGGCGGAGTAAATGCACCATATATTTGGCTTAAATGCCCTCAAGGTTTTAGTTCTTGGGGATTTTTTGATTATTTGCTTAACAATATATATGTTGTAGGAACTCCCGGTTCAGGCTTTGGTAAAAATGGCGAAGGTTATTTCCGTTTAACCGCTTTTGGAAGCAGAGAAAACACAATTGAAGCCACAAAAAGGATTGCAAAATTGTTGGGTAAATAATATACAACCATTTTATATTTTTTATATCTTCCTTAAGCAGTAAAAGTATTTAATTTTTTTATTTTTTATGGTATAATTTTTTTGAGGTGTTTTCAATGAATACAATTTATACAATTGGTTATACTGCTTTTAATAAAGATGAATTTATTAAAACATTAAAAAGATTTAATATTTCTTGTTTGATTGATGTAAGAAGCATACCAATTGCTTCAGAATATTATAGTGAATATAGCAAACAACCATTAGAAAAATTATTGAATTTAAATGGTATAATATATAGAAATTATGCTACTGAATTTGGGGCAAGACAGTTAAACAAATCATATTATGCAACTGATGGGTATTTAAATTTTAATTTATTTGCAAAGTCCCCTGTTTTTTTAAGCGGTGTTGAAAAATTAAATAAAGGTATTAATAGGGGATATGTTTTTGTCTTAATGTGTGCCGAAAAAGACCCTTTAAATTGTCATCGTTCAATAATGATTGGTAGAGAATTGTTGAAAATTGGTTTTAATGTGCAAAACATATTATCAAATGGGAATTTACAATCTCAAAAAGAAATAGAAAACAGATTGATTGATTTATACTTTAAAGAACGCAATCAAATTTCAATTTTTAGTAATGAAGAGTCAGAACAAGAACTAATAGAAAAAGCATATACTTTACGAAATAAAGAAATAGGCTTTGTTTTGGAGGCAATATAATGAATGAATTATTTACAATTGGATTTGCTAAAAAAAGTGCAAAAGAATTTTTCCAGTTGCTAAAAAAAAATGGGATTAATAGAGTTATTGATATAAGGTTAAATAACACTTCTCAATTAGCAGGTTTTACAAAGCATAATGACTTAGAATTTTTTTTAAAAGAAATTTGTGGAATTAAATATAATTATGACATTATGTTTGCTCCAGATAAAGATTTACTTATTAATTATAAAAATGGAAATATTGGATGGGATGAATATGTTATTCAATTTGATAACATTATGAAAACAAGAAATATTAATGAATATATTTCTAAAAATTATAGTTGTATTAATGAAGAAAGAATATGTCTATTATGTAGCGAGGAAAAATCAGATAAATGTCACAGAAAATTAGTTGCTGATAAATTTTCTAAAATATTTAACATTAGTATTGTTCATTTATAAGAGGTGTTTTATGAAAAAAGAAATAATAATTTTAACAAAATCGTCAAGACATAAGGGTTTTTGTGTTGCTGGAATTGATACCAAAACAAAGCAATGGGTTAGATTATTGACTACAAATAAAAAAATTAATTGTTCTTTATCAAAAAATAATATGAAACTCACTGATGGTAATGAAGTTAATGTATTAGATAAAGTTATATTAGATGTTATTGAAAGTTGCCCAACAAAACTTCAACCTGAAAATGTACTGATTAATGAAAACCACAAATGGGAAAAAGTAAGTAACTATAAAATAGATGAGTTTTTATCCTTTTATAGTCCTGAAAAGCATCAATATATTTTTGAAAACACTAATGAATTTTTAAACAATGAACAAATTTCAAAAGTTGGAATATCTCTAATTATTACAGTAGTTGAAAATGCAAGTATAAATATTAAAAATGATTATAAAAGAAAAATATCCTTTACCTATAATAATAGATATTATGATTCAATTACTGTTACAGATCCGGATTATTATAATATTCCTAATAATACTAATATTGGAAAAGTAGCAATTGTTGTTAGTTTGCTAGATGATGAATGGAGCCATAACAATAATAAGTATTATAAATTTGTTGCAAAGATATTTCCTTTAACTTAATTTTTGTGTAAATAAAAATTTAGGAGTGCTAATACTTATGAAAAAGCCAATTTCTTTAATTATAATCTTAATTTTGTTTATTAGTATTCTCACTCCTGTTTTTGCTGAGGATAAAGCTGTATTATCTGATAATTTACCAGAGATAACTGCTGGGGGAATATTAGTTTTAGATTTAGGTAAAGACTTAGAAAGTGATGACGATAACACTATAATTATTTCTCAAAATTATACTGAAAAGTTTTTTCCTGCTTCGCTTACTAAAATAATGACAGCGGTTGTTTTGTTTGACGAGTATTCTGAAACAGAACTTAAAAATAATTCAGTTACTCTTACCCAAAAAACTAAAAATTATCTTTACGAATCAAATGCAGAAACCTCCGGAATAGAAGTGGGCGAAACTCTTTCGTTATATGATTTACTTTACTGTATGCTTTTGCCTTCTGGCTGTGATGCTGCTCAAATGGTAGCAGATAATTATGGCAAAGGGGATAGCGAAGCATTTGTAGAACTAATGAATACAAAAGCATATCAAATAGGATTAACAAGCACTAAATTTGTTAATCCCACAGGACTACATAACCCCCTACAATATACAACTATTTCAAATTTAGAAACTTTAGTTAAATATGCTTATTATAAAATGAAAAATAGAGAATTATTTAGAAAAATCGTTTCACTTTCTGAATATACTTTACCAAAAACAAATAAGCAACCAGAGAGAAAAATAAAAAACACAAATTTATTAATTAGTAATAATAATTTTAAAATTGATGAGGTATTAGGAGTAAAAACCGGCTTTACAAGTGAGGCAGGAAGGTGCTTAATATCTATTTATAAAGATGATAAATTTGAACTAATGACTATTTTAATGAAATCTTTCAATAATGTAGATGGTAAAAATGCCTTTACCGATACTGCTAATATAATTAACTGGGTTAAAGATAATCTTATTAGGACTGATATTGCCAAAAAAAATTCCACTGTAATGACAGCGAAACTTTTAAAGGGCGAAAAAGGAATTGATTCTGTTGGCTTGAAATTTAGTGAAAATATAAATAAAATAATTGATAAAGGTTTTATTGATAAAATAGTAATTAACCCTTTAAAAAAATTAGATGATTTAGAAGCTCCATTGAAAAGAGGCGACTTTATAACAAAAGTTAATATTTTGGTAAATGGGACAGTAATAGCAACCTCTGATTTAGTTGCTGTTGATGATGTTAATAAAGATATTAAATATATATTATTAGATTCACTAATATTTATAATTCCAATAGTAGTTGCAATTTTAATTATTTTTATCGTTATATTTTTATTAAAAAGAAAAAGCCGTCACAAAAGCACATCTATTTTTAGATAAATCATTTCACAAATAACTTTTTATAAATTTTATATGCTGTCCCACTGTTAATTGGTATTATTGAATTATCAAGTGATGCAGCATTTTTTATGTATTCGGTAAATTGCATAGCCTCTTCATTAGTTAATATTTCTAATTCTCCTACCATACTTTGAATTCCAACCAAAAAAGCATCAAGGGTATCTTCGTTAACTGCTTTTAGTAAAATGGAGGTTTTTCTTTCATCAGACGAATGCATTAAACGAACAAATTCTCCTAAAAAGTATGCACAAGCCTTTCCGTGTGGCACACCTTTAATAGTAGTAAGTGCATAACTTAAAGTATGAGGAAAGCAAGTTCCGGTTCCGTTTATTGAAAGTCCACCCATAATTGAAGCATATAATAATTGCTCCCTTTGAGAATATTCAACCTCTTGTTTTTCAAATACCATTCGCCAATGAGCCTTAATAAAAGCCTTCCAACCTACTTTTAGTCCCTCTAATGCATAAAGTTCTTCAAAACTTCCCGCTCTTACAGAATACAACGCTTCAACGAGGTGACAAATTGTATCAAGAGCAGTATTAGTTGTTTGCTCCCAAGACAAAGACATCGTATAACGAGGGTCACACAAAGCTACCTTAGCATAAATTAAATGACTTCTATAACTCTTTTTAAGGGGAACACCATCAGTATTTATAGTTAAAACTGAAACGGGAGTAACCTCACTACCTGTTCCAGCTGTAGTTCCGATTAGAATTGTAGGTAAAGGGGTTATAATTTGAGTGGCATTAAATAATTCCATTGCTTCTAACAAAGGATTAGTAGCAAAAATGCTTGCGGCTTTTGTAGCATCTAAAACTGAACCGCCACCAGCACCAATAATAAAATTAGCATTAAATTCACAAGCATAAGCACCAGCTTCAAAACAACTTTCAACTGTAGGATTTTCTAAAATTCCATCAAAAATAAAATATTCTATTAATTGTTCAGTTAAATGTTTTTCTAAATCAGCTAATAATCCACTTTTCAAAGCTCCGCTCTTGCCGGTCATAATAATGCATCTTCTACCCCAACTTGAAAAATTGTATTTTTTAACACAATTATCCCCACTAATAATCTTAACAGGCATATAGTTATCATATCTCATAATTTCACCAACTTATTATACTAATTAGTTTTATTGAAAAGCTTTATTCGAAGAATTTTTTACAGGAGTTAAGTCATTAATATAATTTAGTGCCGCACCTGTTCCAATGGCAACACAACCAATAGGGTCATCGGCTACTCGCACGTCAATACCTATCTTGCTTGCAATTAATTTATCAAAACCGTAAACCAAACTTCCGCCACCAGTCATATAAATACCATTGACTGAAATATCTCCAACTAATTCAGGAGGGGTTCTCTCAAGAACACCATGAATTGCCTCAGCTATTATTAAGGCGGGCTCAATTAAAGCTTCTAATATCTCATCTGAATCAATAGAAACTACTTTAGGTAATCCAGTTAATAGACATCGCCCTTTTAATTCGATTGAAATCGTTTCCTCTCTCTTAACCATACAACCAATTTTAATTTTTATATTCTCTGCAGTTCGCTCACCAATTAATACATTGTATTTCTTGCGAATGTATTTAATTATTGCTTCATCAAATTTATCTCCTGCTATTTTTACAGACTCAGATTCCACTACATCACCAAAGGAAATAACAGCAATATCAGAGGTTCCTCCACCAATATCCACCACCATATTCCCACAAGGCTTAGCAACATCGATTCCAGCACCAATTGCGGCCGCCATTGGCTCTTCAATTAACTCAACAAAACGAGCACCGGCATTTCTTGCCGCATCTCGGACAGCTCTATCCTCAACCTCAGTTATACTACTTGGAATACTAACAACAACTCTTGGCTTAAATATCATTCGTCCACAAACCTTTTTAAGAAAATATTTCAGCATTTTTTCAGTTGTTTCATAATCAGAAATAACACCATCACGAAGTGGCCTGATAGCAACAATGTTTCCTGGAGTTCTGCCCAACATTTCTTGAGCCTCAAATCCAACTCTTAATACCTTTTTAGTATTTCTATCTATTGCAACTACCGAAGGCTCCTTTAATACAATACCCTTGCCTTTAATATAAATAAGCACGGTAGCTGTTCCTAAATCAATTCCAATATCATATCCAAACATTTTTATCGTTCCTTTCTATTAAACCAGTATATAATTAATTCATTATATATTTTTTTTTATAATATTTCAATTATTTTCTATAACTTTTTTATTATTCCTTAAAAATATTTAAAATAATCCCATATTATCTTTTAAACTTATTATGTTAAACATAAACAACACACAAATGAGATAACCCAAAAGTGTGTTGCATTGTGCTAATAATTAAAAATTCATATCAAGTCCCATTCCTCAATAAAAGGCACAAAGTTTGGAGGAAAGAAGTAGTGCAGAGTAAGGCGTAAGGTGATAAAATATCCGTGCCGCATATTTGATATATGCAAACGGAGATTTTATGCCGACTACGATGCTATGTACTGCTTATTTTTTTCAAACTACACAGCTCTAACAACTTTATTTGAACGAAGGCATCTTGAACAAACATATATTCTTTTAACCTCGTTATCAACAACGGCACGGACTCTTTTAATGTTTGGTTTCCACATTCTGTTAGACCGTCTATGAGAATGCGAAACTTTTATTCCAAAAACTGCACTCTTATCACATATACTACACTTTGCCATTTTCTATTGCACCTCCCTGTAATCGCTTATAAAATGTTTTGCAAAAAAATACATAAATAACTTTCAAAATATATTGCAATTTATTGTAGCAGATTTTTTTTTATAATGCAAGCGTTTTTTTTTATGGTTAGCGGAAAAAAGGTAACTATTTACGTTTATTTAGCGACAACCACAATCTCGTTATTTTCAACTGATAATTCTACACTTTTTAAATCTTCTGCTCTGTTTAAAACTATTTCAACCAATTTGTCCTCAATTTCTTTTTGAACAGTTCTTCTAATATTTCTTGCTCCGTATTCAATTGAAAATGACTTTTGTCCAATATATTTTAGCACATCATCTGTACAAGAAAGTGTTGTGCCTTTTTCAGCCAAGCCATCCTTTAATTCTGTAAGCATTAATTCAGCAATTTTAATGAATTTATCCATATCTAATGGTGAAAATACTATTACTTCGTCCACTCTGTTTAAAAATTCCGGCCGTAAGAAGTCGGACAATGCTTTTAATGCTTTTTCCTTTGCAATGGCTTCTGTTGTTCTGTTAAAACCTGCTGACGAACCTTTTATATTAGAACCTGCATTAGAGGTCATAACAATAATTGTATTTTCAAAATTAACTGTTTTGCCATGAGCATCAGTGATTTTACCTTCATCTAAAATTTGAAGCAAAATATTCATTACCTCGTGGTGAGCTTTCTCTATTTCATCAAATAAAACTACTGAATAAGGTTTTCTTCTAATTCTTTCTGTTAATTGTCCTGCCTCGTCATAACCAACATAGCCCGGAGGCGAACCAATAATTCTTGAAACAGAGTGTTTTTCCATAAATTCAGACATATCAAGGCGAATAAGGGATTCAGGAGCATCAAAAAGTTGCTTAGCTAAAACCTTTACAAATTCAGTTTTGCCAACACCAGTAGGTCCGGTAAATATAAAGGAAATTGGACGATTTCTCGGAACTATTCCTGCCCTAGCTCTTTTAACAGCGGCTGTTACTAATGCAACAGCTTCATCTTGACCAATTATTTTTTCTTTAATTCTTGCATCAAGCATTGATAGTTTGCCTGCTTCGGTTTCTTTAATTTTGCTTGCGGGAATTCCCGTCCAAAGTTCTATAACCCTCGCTAAATCTTCATCAGTAACGAAAACTTTATCCGAATAGTCCTGTAATTCCTTTGCTCTTTCCTCTTTTCTACAAAGGTCTGCCTTCATTTGTGCTATTTCTTCAAAGGATGTTTGATCTGTGCTATTAGTTTCCAATTCTTCTATTTTGCTATTAAATTCTTTTATTTCAATTCTAAGGTTGAAAAGCTCGTCAGCAAATTTATTATTAAGTCCTGCATTTGAGCAAGCCTCATCCATTAAATCAATGGCCTTATCAGGTAAAAATCTATCAGTTACATACCGCTCAGACATTAAAACAGCTTGTCTAATTAAATTATCTGGCAATTTAACATTGTGATGCTCCTCATAATAGCCTTTTACCCCGCGAATAATACTAATAGTATCCTCAATAGTTGGCTCGTTAATAATTACAGGTTGAAATCGTCTTTCTAAAGCAGAGTCCTTTTCAATATGCTTTCGGTATTCGTTTAAGGTTGTGGCACCAATAACTTGAATTTCGCCTCTTGATAAAGCAGGCTTTAACATATTTGCGGCGTTCATAGTGCCTTCAACATCACCAGAGCCAACTAAGTTATGAACCTCATCAATAACCAAAATAATATTGCCTAATTTTTTAACCTCATCAACTAAGCCCTTAACTCTGCTTTCAAATTGCCCTCTAAATTGTGTTCCGGCAATTAATGCGGTCAAATCAAGTAAATGCACTTCTTTTTGCAAAAGCCTTGCAGGAGCTTTTTTATTGGCTATTCTAATTGCTAAGCCTTCGGCAATAGCAGTTTTTCCAACTCCGGGCTCGCCAATTAAGCAAGGATTATTTTTTGTTCTACGATTTAAAATTTGAATTACTCTATATAATTCCTCATCTCTGCCAATAACCCTATCAATTTTACCTTCAGTTGCTTTTTTAGTTAAATTTAAGCAATAAGTATCCAAATATTTATTTTTAGAGAGTTTTTTTTCTTTTTCTTTTTTATCTTCTTTTTGAGTCGTTTTTTGTGCATCAGAATCGTTATTGCTATTTTGATTATTCATAAAATTACCTATGTTTTGAATAAAGGGAAAGGGTGCGGCTCCGCCGGGCGAAAAACTATCGATATCACCATCTTGTCCCATTAAATCGCCTATTTGCTCGGATATACTATCCAATTCATCATCAGATATACCCATTTTTTTCATAAAGTCATCAATGGGCTTAACTCCTGCCGCTTTAGCACAAATAAGACAAAGCCCATCATTAATTGTTTTTCCGTTTTCTATTCTCGAAATAAAAACCACAGCGGGTCTAATTTTGCATTTTGAACAAAGCATTAATACAACTCCTTAAATTTAACAACCATTTAATTTTAATTTAATCAATATTAAATTGCATTAGAAATGATATTCTATCATTTCTTTTTCAAATTAGCATCATATATTATACAATATCTAATAAAAGCAAAAAGCGACATTAATATTGTAATTGAAAACATAATAGTAACAATTATATTGTTTCTATCAGAAAAAACAATGGCAACAAATATTGATGCTGATAACAAAAAAGCGGTGGCTTTACCATACCACTTTGCCGGAATAATATGTTTAACTTTGGTCATCATTATTATTCCTCCGATAATTAAAACAATTTCAATAATAACAAAGGCAAATAATACCCAAAGTTTAATACTGTTTGCATACCAAAGACAAAACAAAACTGTGGTATGTAATAGTTTATCAGCAAGTGGGTCAAGTGCTTCTCCTAATTTTGTAATCAAATTATATTTTCTTGCGATATATCCATCAACAACATCGGAAATTCCTGCTATTAAGAATATAATACTTGCTAAAATTCTACCTTCTTTTGTAGGTACAAACAAATACACAAATACAAAAGCAGGTATAAGAAATAATCTAAAAAAAGTAATGATATTTGGTATGTTCATTCCAGATTCACCTCTAATTAATCATTTATTTATCTTTAAATTAAAAATATCTATATGATAAATATATTTGAAAACAATAGTTTTCTCAATTGTTGTGACATTAATACTATTTATATCATCTTTTTGCATATAAGGCATAACAAGTTTTAATGCCGAACATAAAATAAGTAAAATAAATAGACCATTTAATACCCCAAAAATTAGTCCGCCGACCTTATTAAATTGGTTTATTACTGGAATTTTGGTTATAAAGGAGAAAACAAAGGATAATAATTTAACTAAAATTAATATAATTAAAAAAATTACAATAAATGCTATAATTGTTCCTACTGATTTTGCAATTGGATTAATGATACTGTCAATTAATTGCATTTTGTAATCTTCTAATGAAAGTTTCGCTTTAGACACAGAATTATCCTGTAATACTTTTTCAGGAGTAATTCCGTAGGATGCTAACATCTTTTTAATAAAATCAGGAGAGTCCTTTAAAAGTTTTTCTAAATCGATTTTTTCCAATTTCTCAACTGCATCATTAGTATTATTAACAGATGTTGATTTAGCCACCTCACTAATAAAAGCATTTTTTATTGGAGGTGCTATGTAATTTTTAGCAATAAAATTTCCAACAGGACTTGCAAAATTAAATGCTATAATTATTGCAACAATCCCGCCAACTAATTCAAGTGCCGATTTCACCAAGCCTTTTCTAAAACCATTAAAAATAACTCCTGCTAAAATAACAACAACAATAATATCAAGTGCTACGCTCATAATAATTCAGTCCTTCCCTTTTAGAAATTAGAAGTTAGATGTTAAAAATCAATTGTTTAAATTAACTATTTCGGCATAATTTGAAGCTACAGCATAACCATTTGTCCCAATAGATAATAATTCTTCGAACTCGCCTTTTACTATAATGTTTTTTTTGATTTTAATATTAGTTTTATTGGAAAAATCAATGAGTAATATATTATTTTCCTCTAATAGTGCTAACCCGTTTTCTGTAAATGTTGAATACTTAACAGCTCCTTCGATATCTCCATTAGTCCAAATATTGCCTTTATCATCTGCTATAATAATATGCGAATTTCTTGAAACTAAACCTGTTCCTGTAATAAAAGCGAAAAATTTATTGTTATTGTCGGAGAAGTTGTATAGCAATCTGCCTTCGAAATTTATTTCTCCTTCTTTTTTTCCGTCCTTTGAAATAAATACAACTTTTTTATCAGATATAACGCATAAATTTCCATTGCTCTTATATTTTAACTCAAAAGGGATACAATCTGCAATAGAAAAAGAATAAAAAGGTATATCTTTTCCAACTTTATAAGAATTAATGGTTGCTTCGATTTCTCCTTTGGCACTCTTTAATGTAGCGGTAGTAAGAACTTGACCATCATTTGAAAGTTCTGCATCAAGGATATAATTTTGTGCATTATACAACAAAAATTTTTCATTAAAGGAAGAGTCAAACACTGTAATTAATGCTTTATAGCCTTCATATTCAGTAATAACTAAAAAACTGCCATTTTCCGCCATAGATGCATTTAATATTCTATTTGGAAAGGTTTTAGAAAATACATTTGTAAAACTGTTTGCAATATTTAAAGATGTTCCACCTCTATCATAAGTCAAAATAAATTTTTTTGTTGTTTGCATTGTAGGGGTATGATAAATTGATTGAATAGAATTAAATTCATTTCCTTTTTCGTCATAAATCTTTAAACCGTCAGTAGATAAAACTGCTAAGCCACCTTTATAAATATCATAGCAATTAAGGCTATCTCCATTAAAAGATATTGTGCCGGAATTATTAGTATTAACTTGATTAAAACTAAAGTCTATCTTTGCAAGAATTCGTCTAAAATTATCTGTATTAATTTCATCAATATTAAAGAAAACCAGCAAGGCAAGTGTAACTACAACAAGCACGACAATAACAAGACGAACATTTCGCAAAAAACTTTTTATTTTATTTTGAGTTAAATTTTCTTCATCTCTTTGCATAATTAACCCCTTTTATTAAGTGGAAAGTGGAAAGTGGAAATTATTCTTTATATTATAACTTTTCACTTTCAATTTTCAACTTTCAACTTGAATAATATACTTTATTTAAAAACAAGCCTTTTGGGTTTGCGGTTGTACCTAATTTTTTTCTATTTTGCTCTTTAATTAATAAAGGCAAATTATCGGCTAATATTCTTCCTCTTTCAACAAAAATTAAAGTTCCCACCATAATTCGCACCATTTTATATAAAAAACCATTAGCACACACTTTAAAAATTACCAAATCGCCCTCTCTTGAAACACTTGCAGAGTAAACTGTTCTAACTGTATCTTTAATTTTACTTCCGGTTGCCATAAAACCTTTGAAATTATGAGTTCCAACAAAACATTGTGCCACATTATTTAAAAGAACAACATCTAATTTATATGGATAATAAAGTGAATATTTATCTAAAAAAGGGTTTCTAACTGCTCCATTATATATTTTATAAATGTATTCTTTCTTAATGCAATGATACCTTGAATTAAAGTTAATGTCAACCTCTTGACAACTTTTTATTACAATATCTTTAGGTAAAACTCCATTTAAAGCCAAAAGCAGTTTAGAACATTTAATTTCGCTTTCTGTTTCAAAATTGCAATAATATTCATTTGCGTGAACATTAGCATCTGTTCGTCCACATCCGATAACATTAATGTCCTCATTAACAATTCTTGTAATAGCATTATTTAATTGGTCTTGCACAGTATGTGCATTAATTTGTGATTGCCATCCGTGATAATTTGTGCCATCAAAGGATAGGCAAAGTTTAATGTTACGCAAATAGAACAACCACCTTTTAGGAATTAGGAAATAGTTATCTTATGTTTTATTTTTCCTCAAAATTGAATGTTTTTTAACCGGCTTTGGCATAGTAATCCACACAAGCATTTCGGGTATTAAAGCTTCCCGTAAATTATGGTATTCCTCATCTATGATATCATAAATTGTCATATTGAAACAGTCCTCTTTTGGCTGCAAAACTTCAATTTTATCTGTAACCTTAAAACGATTTTTTTGGCGAACCAAAGCCATATTAGTGTCAAAATCATAGTCTTCAACGATGCCGAGCATATCACATTCTCTAATATAACTGCTTGTGTTATAAATTTGCCCTTTTTCTTCATTAAAATAAAAGCCGGTATAATAATCTCTGTGGCTAACCTTGCAAATTTCTTGAAACCAAGTAGGGTTTACTTTATAGTTTTGCTTATCAAATAAAAATTCATCAATGGCATTTCTATAAGCATTAGTAACTGTTGCAACATAATATTCAGATTTAACTCTGCCCTCAATTTTAAAACTATAAATTCCAACCTCATAAAGTTCCTTAATATGAGAAATCATACATAAATCTTTTGAATTCATAATAAAAGAACCTTGCTCATCCTCATAAATTGGATAATATTCATTTGGCCTTTTTTCTTCAACTAAGGAATATTTCCACCTGCAAGGGTGAGCACAATGTCCGCTGTTTGCACTTCTGCCTGCCATATAATTTGATAATAAACATCGTCCCGAATAGGAAATACACATAGCACCGTGAACAAAGGCTTCAAGTTCTAATGTTTTAGGGGTATTATCTCTTATTTCTTTTATTTCTTTTAAATTAAGTTCCCTTGCCAAAACAATTCTTTTAGCACCTAACTTATGAAAAAAGTTACAAGCTTCATAATTTGTAATATTGGCTTGGGTTGAAAGGTGAATTTCCATATTGGGTGCAATTTCACGAACGGCAGAAAACATTCCCAAATCGGTAATAATTACAGCGTCAGCCTTAGCTTCTACTATTTGCTTTAAAAAGTCAGGGAATAATCGCATATCTTCATTTCGCGCAACTATATTGCATGTTATATAAACCTTTGCGTTTTTAGCGTGTGCAAATTTAATGCCTTCTATTAATTCCTCATATTCTGCATTTTCAGAAGCAACCCTTAGCGAAAAAGCCTTGCCACCGATATACACAGCATCAGCACCAAATTCAATAGCAGTAATTAGTTTATTAACACTCCCGGCAGGAGATAAAAGTTCAATCTCTTTCATATACCTAATTCCTTATATATTAATGTTTAAATATTAGCATACTTTATATTTTAATTCAATAAAAAGTAACAAGATTTTTTCGTTTTTTGTTGAAATATACAATAATTTTATATATAATATTGTAAAAGTGAAATTTATTTTTTGAAAGGGCAAATTAATTATGAACAAATATAAAAAAATAGGTATGGTTTTAGCAATGAAAGAGGAGGCACAACCCATTATTGAAGGGCTAAAGTTAGAACAAGTAAAAAGTATAAGAGGTGCCTATAAAGTTTTTACTGCTAAAAATGTTGTGCTTGTTTTAGCAGGCATTGGAATAGTAAATGCCACAATGGCAACACAATATTTAATAACCGAGCAAAATTGCGATTTTATATTAAATTTTGGTACTTGCGGAGCAACAGGCAAACTATTTAATGCTTGCGATATTGTCAGTGTGAAAAGAGTTTTCAAAAGAGATGTGGACTTGACTATTGCAGGCTATAATAAATATGAAATCCCGGGAAATGGAATTGAAATAGATTTAGAAGCTGACGAAAACTTTAAAAGTTGTGATTGCTATTCATCTGACGAATTTGTAGGAGTAAATTCGATAGTTTCCACTGATGTAATTGTTGAAATGGAAGCATATCCTGTTGCTTTTGTGTGCAAAAAATATGAAATCCCTTGTAAAATATACAAAGTAGTTTCTGATTTTACCGAAACTAATGAAACAAATAGTGAACACATAAAAAATTTAGAAAAAGCATCTAAAACTATGGCAGAGTATATAATTAAATTAGTAAAACAACTAATTTAAATTTAATTAACAATTAACAAGTAACAATGAACAATTATGGTATCAAAACTATTTTCTTTATTAAAATTTTTGAACGGTTTTTGACCGTTCATTTTTTTATGTTAAAAATAATTTTTCAAAAAGTTTTCATAGTCCTTACTATTGGACACCTAATTTGATAAACTTAGAGTATAAATAAAAAAAGGAGTTTTAATAATGAAGGGACTAATGAAATTGTTAATTGGAATTGGGATTTTTATGTTTATTGGAACAGCAGGAGCAAGTGATGCAAACAGCATTCCATTTTCGCAAATAATAGTGCAAATTATCATATCAATTGCATTTATTTTGGTAGGTTATTTTGGACTGAAATTTATTAAGATAAGACAAAGGGTTATTGTGAAAGCCAAAAGTTCTAAAAATTCACAATATCCACAAGTGGCATAAAACAATTGACAATGGGCAATTAACAATTTACAATACTAATGACAAACAACTATTTTCTAAATACTATTAAGGAGCCTAATTTATGCCTAAATCACAAAACCAAAAACTAAAAATGCTACATTTACTAAAAATTCTGCTTGAAAACTCAGATGAGCAAAATATTATGTCTATGAGCAAAATCATAGATACCTTATCTGAAATTGACATTACTGCTGAGCGAAAGTCAATTTATGATGATATAGAGTGCTTGCGATTAATGGGCTATGATATTATTTGCCAAAAAGGGAAAAACATTGGCTATTATATTGGTCAGCGAGAATTTGAATTACCCGAGTTAAAACTGCTTGTTGATAGTGTGCAGTCCTCAAAATTTATAACAAAGAAAAAAACCAATCAATTAATTAAGAAAATTGAAGGCTTAACAAGTAAATATTATGGTAAAGAGTTGCAAAGACAAGTATATATTTCCGACAGGGTAAAAAACATAAATGAAACCATTTATTATAATGTGGACAAATTACATAATGCAATTGCCGATGAGATAAAAATAGCATTTTTGTATTATGAATATAATTTAGATAAAAAAAAGCAACTTAGAAATAATGGCAATGATTATATTGTAAGCCCATATAGTTTGACCTTTTCGGATGACAATTATTATTTAATAGCTCACTATCCAAAAAATGAGGGATTAACTCATTTTAGAGTGGACAGAATGGCAAAAATCAGATTTTTAAAAGAAAAGGCAATAAAAATAAAAAAAGTTATGAATGATGATTTTAATTTAGGAAATTATCTTAAAAAAACCTTTGATATGTTTGGTGGCGAAACGCAAAATATTTCCTTGCTATGCGATAAAAAACTAATAAACCCCATAATAGATAAATTCGGCGAGGATGTCCTAATAAGAAAAGAGGGCGAAAACCACTTTGTGGCAAAGGTAAATGTAAATATAAGCCCCACCTTTTTTGGCTGGCTGTTTCAGTTCTCCGATAAAATTAAGATTATTTCGCCACAAAGCGTATCCGACCAAATGAGGGAAAGGGTAAGTTTGTTGGGTGAATATTATAAATAGATTAGAGGTGTTAGTATGCTAAAATTTATATTTTCAATTTTTTTTGGTTTTATTAGTGGTTTGTTAAAGAAAAAATGGTAATATAGAAAGAGGGTATAAAAATTATGAAAGTAGTTTTGATTTCATGTGTTTCAAAGAAAAAGGATTATCCATGCAAAGCAGTAGAACTGTATGATAGCACCCTGTTTAAAAGTGCTTATGAATATGCTAAAAGACAGAATCCAGACCAAATTTTTATTCTTTCTGCAAAATATGGACTACTAAAGATTGATGAAATAATAGAGCCATATAACGAAACCCTAAATGCAAAAAGCATATACGAGTGCAAAACATGGGCTGAGGCTGTTATTAGAAATCTAAGAGAAAACTACGATTTGCAAAATGATGAGTTTGTTTTTCTCGCTGGGGATAGATATCGAAAATATCTGCTTCCATATATTAAAAACTTCAGTATTCCACTTGAAGGTCTTCCTATTGGCAAACAATTAAAATATTACAAAGATAATTTAAGGGGTGCTAAAGTTGAGTGAACAGTGCGAAATATTACATAATCTTTTTAATTCCGTTAAAAGGTATAACTACAAAACAGGATTTGAAGGAATTCCTAAAAATGGAATATATATTATGTTTGAAAGTGGCGAAAAAGCTCATGGGGGCGACCGAATCGTCAGAATCGGAACGCATACAGGCAACAATCAACTGCAATCAAGAATAAGACAACACTTTCTAAATGAGAGCAAAAATCGAAGTATTTTCAGAAAGAATATAGGAAGATGCTTGTTAGCCGAAAGAGAATATTCTGACAAATGGGAGTATGATATTACATCTCGTGAAAATAAAGCTAAATATCTATCATTACTTGACTTAGAGTTTGAAAAAATAATTGAAAAGCAAATCTCAGAATATATTAGGAAAAATTTAAGTTTTGCAATAATTCCTTTGGTTGACAAAACTAATAGGCTGAGGATAGAAGTAGGACTTATTAGTACAATCTCTCTTTGCACAGAGTGCAAAGCATCGGTATTATGGCTTGGAATGAAAAGTCCAAAAAATAAAATAAGAGAAAGTGGATTGTGGCAGGTCAATGAGCTATGGGGTGAGCCACTGTCTGAACAAGAATTAAAAATTATTGAGAAAGCTATTGTGATTAAATGATAAAAAAATGTAACTGAGGATGAAATCGTAAATAATATGTTTGATCTTTATTAAATGTGTTTTTGAAAAGCTAAAATAGTTTTTTAATTCTAAAATGTTATTATTTATAATAAAAAGAGATTCTTCGGGGATAAATCCCCTCAGAATGACGACTAAAAAAACCGGTCATTCTGAGCGAAAGCGAAGAATCTCTTTGTTTATTTTTTTGCATTTTTCCATAAAGATTTTCTTTTAAGCCGTATTATAACTGCTTTGTTCTCTTCACAACCCTCACATAATGTTAAATACTTTGATAAAACAACATCTTTGCTTACAAGA
>Ga0265595_1001537_pt1 | contig 17389 bp, 13 predicted proteins | sample saktaG_15_FD_190148 | JGI IMG/M metagenome (GOLD analysis project Ga0265595, IMG submission 190148) | Saline water microbial communities from Sakinaw Lake, British Columbia, Canada - sak_2013_06_06_50m | ecosystem: Environmental > Aquatic > Non-marine Saline and Alkaline > Saline ... | reverse complement strand
TATTCTCTTGACCAAAGAATAGAACTCAAATTTGCGCAGTAGCTCCGTAATTTTGTTTCGATCAAAATCCTTGGTGACAGTTTTTTCTAATTCAAATTTAATTCCCGGCACATCACGGACAATTGTGGCGAGCTCTTTGCTCATAAAAGCATCTTTCTCACCATCTTCCAACTTTTTAATTACACTATCCTTAAATTGACTTTTGACTTTATGACTTTTGACTTGGTTATAAATATCTTCAATGCCACCAATTTTTTCAATCAATTCTTTGGCAGTTTTTTCACCAACACCTTTTACCCCAGGAATATTGTCCGATGCATCACCGCGAAGTGATTTGTAATCTACTACTCGCTCTGGACCAAATCCATATTTTTTTATTACTTCATCTCTATCATACATTACAATATCACTCATACCTTTTCTAAGCGCATAAACGCTGGTATTATCATCAACAATTTGAAGTAAATCCATATCTCCGGTCACAACCACATTGTGTATTTTATTCCTTATTCCTTTCTCCTTATTCCTTTCAATAACTGTCCCGATTACATCATCCGCCTCATAACCTTCTTTGGTAAAAATCGGAATATTAAAAGCTTCCACTACTTTGTGACAAAGGGGAATTTGATCATATAGATCCTGATCAGCCTTAACACGAGTAGCTTTGTATTCAGTATAAATTTTGTTACGGAAAGTTTTACCAGCCACATCAAAAGCCACGGCCAAATAATCTGGCTCTAAATCACTTATAACCTTAAGAAGCATGGAAGTAAAACCATACACTGCATTAACCATCGTTCCATCGCTAGCATTCATTGGTGGTAAAGCATGATAAGCCCGATGAATAATGGCATTGCCGTCTATTATTACAAATTTTTTCATAAAATTTTACTTCTTTTCTCACAATTGTTTTGAATAAAATACCAAACCCCGATTAAATCATTATAAATTTGTTGATTGGTGAATCTCAACACTTTATAACCCATTTTTTCTAGTTCCTCTTGTCTGGCTTCGTCCTTTTCATACCTAAATTCGTGATCTGACCCATCTAATTCAATTATAATTTTAACCTCCACACAACAAAAATCTGTAATATAATTTAAAATCTGAAACTGTCTTCTAAATCTATAACCGGTTGCCCTTCTTCTAAGTTTTGACCACAATAATTTTTCTGCCTTAGTTTGGTTAGTTCGCAGAGATTTACGAATGCCTTTAAAATCTTTTTTATTATAAAATAAATAAGCATTTCCCATATTAAATAAAAAAACAAGCTCTTACTTTCTAAATTCAACCCCCACCTAACCTCCCCCTACGAGGGGGAGGGATTTAAAAACAGTACGACCTACCATAAAAAATTCCCTCCCCTCGTAGGGGAGGGACAGGGAGGGGTTGAGTGTTGATAAAATTTTTTTTAATAACCAAAAATAAACGGATCTTTACTGGGTATATTGTACCACTATTACACTCAGATTAAAAGTACAAAAAATACGGTCGCTAACCGTATATTTACTAATATTTTAAAATAGAGTGTGGCACGGAAGACACAATACTTGAGGCTCTACCGCCCTTTGTATTGACGTCTTCCGTGCCGTTCCCTCCTTTCCCCACCAAAGGGGCTGTTTAAAATGCCACAGCTACGTGGCCTGTTGCTTCATTGCCCCTACTCTCCTCTAGGGACCCCATCCTCTGGCCAGTACTTTGAACAAACAACCAGTGTCCTTCCCTGCCAGACAAGAAGAACGAACTTTCCTCGCATCTGGCACCAACGGAGAAATCAGCGCGAGAAAAAGGATAAATTAATCATACCAACTTATTAAAAAATAGTCAACCACCCAACTGTGGATTACACAAAAAAACAAGGTGATAAAAACAAAAGACGCGATAAATTGCGTCTCTACAAGACCCACACAAAAAAACCCGAAAGGGGTTTTTCATCTTAACACACATCGTTTGTCTTATGTTATGTGTTACGTGTTACGTGGATCGTATGTCGTGTGTCGTGAACCGGAGGTACCGACCAGATTCGAACTGGTGAATAAGGGTTTTGCAGACCCTCGCCTTACCACTTGGCCACGGTACCATATTTGTTAAGATACAAGATACAAGATATAAATAATTTTCAAAACGCAAAATCTAAATTCCAAACATATTTTATCATATTTAGTTATAAAAATCAAGTGTTTAAATAACTCATTAACAATAGACCGTTATTGCCCTTCGTTGTGCTTCTGGTGAGGTTATGGTCTGATCAATGCCTCTAAACAAAATACAGATATTAGTATAAAACAAAACCCCCTTAGGGATTTTGTATTTTATTCCGTGTATTTTGTATTTTGTTAAAATATTTCCATCACCAAATTTCTCTTCACACCAAAAGTTTTAGCTTCGTTATAGGTTGGCATCCAGATATCAATCCGGCCATAACCATAACGAGCATTCATCCGATCACGAACAATAAACACCTTGTCACCGTAAAATTCAGGAAAACGAACTTTGGTACCAAGCGGTAAAAAGTTAGCAGCAATTGTATCACCCTCACCATATTTTTCATAATGAGCACACAAATCATAACCACTGGCTGGAATACAGGGAGTATCATCGGTTTGCCACACATCACTAGAATAAGCGGTTGAAACAACCTTAATTATTTTAAGTGGTTCACGATCACCAGCAACTGGAAAATCATTTGGCTGAGTCTTGGCTTCCACCGGCGAAGAAAGCAAGGTAAAAGTCACCTCTTGGGTCTCAGCATTGGCCGTCTGTGGCATCAACATCCCAAATACAATACTTGGAATAATCACACTCACAACGACTTTTTCCAAAAACTCGCTAATAAGTTTTGACTTAATTAATTTCATATTCTTGTTTAACCCCCTTGACTTTGGGGGCTGAAGGAGATATAATCTCCCCAATAAAAAAGCATACCTTTAGCGGTATACCTTATTCTTTAACTACTATAGTATAGCACATTTTAACAATTTTGTCAATATGGTATAATGTATTTATTGTTGTTAAGGACTCAAAAAAACCCGACTTTTGGGCTAAAGTAAGCTAAAATATGACAAATAAAGATATACACCGCCGCTCCTATGGTTTTGACAATTCTGACCAAGAGAGGACAGAAAGGTCCTATGGGCAGTTAAATTATGAAACTTGGGAAAAACAAACCAAAGAATACAGGACAGCTCGTAACAAAAGGAGTTGGGACGGAAAAACCCGTAAAATCAAGCCTAATAATCAAAAAAGGGGAGCTGGGCTACTAGATAAAATTGTCAAAATTAACAAAACTCTAGTAATAACCTTGTTTAGTTTTATTTTTTGGTTATTGACTTCGTTATGGCACCTTTTGGGACTGCTTTGGCACAAAAGACCTCGATTAAATAACCGCACTAAACAAGCTGTGCGACAAAAACTAGGAACAATCATTGTTGTGCTAATGGTTTCAGGCTTTCTTTTTATCACAATTTTGGTTGCCTGGGCCAACAAAGATTTACCAGACCCAGACCAACTTACTGACCGTAAAGTCGCCCAAAGCACCAAAATATATGACCGAACGGGCGAACATGTGCTCTACGAAGTCTATGCTGACCAAAAAAGAACCTTGGTAAACCTAGAAGACATTCCTCAATATTTAATTGATGGGGTAATTGCCACCGAAGATACCGCTTTTTATGAACACCACGGTGTCCGTCCGCTTAGTATTTTGCGAGCAATTGTTTATGGTATTTTTACTAACAAACAAATTGGTGGTACGTCAACTTTGACTCAACAATTAGTTAAAAACGCTATTCTTACCAACAAACGGTCCTATGTTAGAAAAATCAAAGAAATAATTTTATCAATAAGATTGGAACAAAAATACACCAAAGACCAAATCTTAAAAATTTATTTTAATGAAATACCTTACGGCTCTACCAATTATGGTGTTGAATCAGCCGCCCAAAGTTATTTCGGCAAATCAGTCAAAGATACCACACTGGCCGAAGCTGCTACACTGGCCGGCTTTCCAAAATCCCCATCAACTTATTTAAACGACCCAACCAAATTAAAAAACCGCCGAGATTTTGTTTTGGAAAGAATGTTTGGAGAAGGTTATATCACCAGAGAAGAGGCCGACAATGCCCAGGCTGAACCAGTTGAAATTAAACAACGTTTTGAAAATATCCAAGCCCCACATTTTGTTTTGTATGTAAAAAAACAATTAGTAGAAATGTATGGTGAGCAGGTGGTAGATAGTGATGGCCTAAAAGTAATCACTTCGCTTGACTGGGACAAACAACAGGCTGCCCAAAATGCCGTGGAACACAATTTAGAAAAATTAGCCGAGGCCGAGGCCGACAATACCGCTCTCATTGCTTTGGATCCAAAAACTGGACAGGTCTTGGCTATGGTTGGTTCAAAAGATTTTTTTGATGATGAAATTGATGGACAATTTAACGTGGCCACGCTGGGCAAAAGACAACCTGGATCATCTTTCAAACCAATAATTTATACAGCCGCTTTTGAAAAGGGCTACACCCCAGACACAATTCTTTTTGATGTAGAAACCGACTTTGCTGTTTCTGGAAAATCTTACAAACCGCTTAATTATGATTTGCAAGAACGTGGTCCTGTCACAATGCGACAAGCTTTACAGGGATCATTAAATATTCCGGCGGTTAAAACCTTATATTTAGTTGGAGCAGAAAAAGGCGTGGAATTTGCTGAACGCTTGGGCTACACCACTCTCGGGGCTGGTAATTTTGGTTTATCTTTAGTACTTGGTGGTGGTGAAGTAAAATTGATTGAACATGTCAGCGCTTACGGAACATTTGCCAACCAGGGCGTGCGCTATGAACCAGTTAGCATTTTAAAAGTAGAGGATGCTAACAATGATATTTTATTTGAATGGAAAAAAGGTAAGGGAGAAAAAGTTTTAGAACCAAAAATCGCAGCAACTATTTCTAATATTTTATCGGATGACGTAGCCAGAGCTTATGCTTTTGGAGCAGGTAGTTTATTAACCCTACCAGACAGAGTGGTGGCGACAAAAACCGGTACAACTAATTCCTATGTTGATGCCTGGACAGTTGGTTATACCCCAAGTTTGGTAGCTGGTGTTTGGGTAGGTAATACAGATAACACTGAAATGAAACGTGGTTATGGTGGCAGTAAAGTGGCAGCTCCGATTTGGAATGAATTTATGCGTGAAGCCCTAAAAAATACCGCTCCAGAAACTTTTCCAGAACCACCAAAAAATGAATCAACCAAACCAATTTTACGCGGTTCCACTGGTGGTGGTGTCACTTTAAGCGTTGACAAAATCACTGGAAAAATTGCCACTAGTTCCACGCCAGAAAAATACATAGAAGAAAAAACCTACATTCCCGCCCACTCAATTTTACATTATGTTAAAAAGGACGACCCCCAAGGTGATCCGCCAAAAAATCCAGAAGATGACGAACAATATAATATTTGGGAAACCGCTATTCAAGATTGGGTGACAAGAAAAAAAATTGAAAATCCTGATTGGAAAATTAGTTTTGAAGAACCACCAACTGAATACGACGACGAACATTCGTTGGAATTAATTCCAACCCTAGAAATTATTTATCCTGCTGAAAATGAAACTATTTTTTCTAGGCAAATTGATACTGACATTAGAGTTAGTTCACCTCGAGGAATTAATAAAGTTTCTTACAAAATTGATGATCACTATGTTGGTGTTATCAAAGAACACCCCTTCAATTTAAATTATTACGCCGACTGGTTGGAAAACGGTCAGCACATTTTGTATGTTGTGGCTGAAGATGATATTGGTAATCTAATAGAAAAAGAAATTAACTTCAAACTGGAGGCGGGGGTTGAACCGCCAAACGTCACTTGGACCGGAGGAAACCAAACTCTCAAACAATCTGATTTCCCCCGAATTTTTATGTTAAATCATTTCAAATTAGAAGAAATAAAAGAAGTTAAAATCTACAAACAACACGGGCAAGAAAAAACCTTGCTAGAAATTATTACTGATTTCTCTAATTTATTTAACAACCAAATTACTTTCAAATGGAACGAGATACCGGAAACAGGGGAGTGGAAATTGGTTGCTGAAATTAATAATGGAATAAGTAATGATGAAGTAATAATAAACATAACAAGTTAGCTTTTCACAATGGAGGAAAACAATGTCGTTCTTTTATATTGTTTGGTTGTTCTTTTCATCCTTACCTCAAACAGCTTGCCTGTTATTGGACAATCAAATTGTTGCGATGTCTGGTGATGGTTATAAAAAACTAACACCAGTTCGCCTAATTTCAGGCACAGTGTTGCATCCGCGCAGAATTTATCACATCCTAAAAGAGGCGATGGCGTGTGACGCTTATCTATCCACCCCAATTGCCCCAAACTGTCAACTTGACACAACAACCCAAGGAAACATTGCTCAAGCCAAAAAACAACAAGACAGACTAGAAAAAGTTGGGATGAAGGTGCTCAATCCTGCCAACTATCCTGTTAAGGTTCCATCCCCACACTGGTGGATGTGGAGTCCAACCGAAGTAATGGTGCTGTGGACGCTTGTGTTAGTTATGATGAGCAAAAAAGGGAAGCGGTTCTACTACAGAAAGGCACACAGCGAAAAATCATTGGGGTGCTCCAAGGAGCTGAAAATGGCCGAAACCTTGGGGATGACCCTAATCTGTTTAGATGAGTAAACCAAACAAACCCACGGGTGGGACAGGGAGATGTTTATTTCTTCTTGTCCCACCACAAAAATATAAGAGCGAGAGATGTTGTTATTTAGACATAAAACCTAAAAATATTTTTAAAACAAAAACCCCGCCAATTCCGGCGGTGTTTTTATGTTTTAATGTTTTAATGTTTATTGTCTAATCGGCATCACAATATAAAGATATTCATCATTGTCTTTTGGTTTAAATAAACAGGGGGCGTCAGTGCCATTAACCTTGAATTCAACTTCATCGGTATTAATATTTTGCAAACCATCCAAAACATAACGGTGATTTAACAAAATTGAATTTTCTTCGCCAACTACCTCGGCTTCAATTTCAGAAGCGTGTTCACCGGTTTGAGTACTGGTAGAAGAAATGCTAATGGTTTTTTGTTCTGGGCTCAAATCAAAAGAAACGGCATTTACACCAGTGGTTGTAAACAAGCTAGCCGCCTTAATTTTATTTATTAAAATATTTATTGGTAAAGTTGAACTGGTTTTTAATTCGGTTGGAATAATTTGTGAATAGTCAGGATATTTACCATCAATTAGTCTGGTCGTCATTTCAAAATCATCATAACGCAAAGCTAGTTGATTTTCACTTACCCACAACCGAACATTATTTTCATTTTGTTTAGCCTTTCCTAAAGTAATTAAACGAATCATTTCGTAGACACTGTGGGCGGGAACAATAATTTGAAAGTTTTCTTTTCCTTGTTCAACTGTTATTTTTTTCTCAGCCAAACGATAAGAGTCGGTAGCAGCCAAAAGTAATCCAAAAAATCTTTCAGTAAAAAAACCAAAATATACACCAGACAATTCGGGGCGAATTTCATTTTTGGCAGCCGAAAAAACCACTTGGGATAAAGAATTTTTAAAATCATCTACACCCAAAACATAGGAATTTTTTTCTTCCACCTCTGGCATAACCGGATAGTCTTCGGCTGATGCACCTTTTATTTTTGTGGCGGAATTTTTGCACTTTACCACCACCTCATTTCCTTCCAGCTCTAGCTCAACCTGCTCATCAGGAAGAAGATGAACAAAGTCGGTTAGGGTTTTGGCTGGGACAGTAAACTCTCCTTGGGATTCAATTTTTGCTCGCAAAATAACTCGAACTGCAACTTCTAAATTGGTTGCCATTAGTGTTACTTTTGACTCGCCAACTTGGATAAAAACATTATTCAAAATTGGTAAATTAATATGCTTGCTGGCGATACCACATACCAGATCCAAAGCATAGGACAAATTGTCTTTGGTGCAAATAAATTTCATATTTATTCTATTACTATTGTATTATTGGTTTTTATATATAAATTGAAACAGTAATTGTAATAGGGGCTGTGGAAACAGTGGAAAACTCTTTTTTTTATTTTTGTTTAGCTGTTTTTTGTGTGGATATTTTTTGTTGATAATTTGTTTTTGTTTGTGTGTGATTTGTGTATGGTTTGTTTTTATTTTTTTATCTGTGTTTTGGGGTGGATAAGTGTGTTATTTGTTAACAGGTTTGTTTTTATTTTTATCAATTATTAACAGGTTATTAATAGTAGATACTAATATACAAATTGTACTAATGATACAAATAAATACTAATACTTTTTTAATAATTATTTTTTAAAATTAATTTTAGATAATATAAAGTAATTTTAATTTAAATCCAGTTTTACTTTAGTACACATTGGTATACCATTAGTATAATTAGTACAATTAGTATATTGGTATCTTATATATTATTCACATAAAGTCGCTGTTTGATCGCCTCTATTTCTTGTTTTAATTTTGGATTGTTTTCAAGCTCTGTTCCAATTTTGGTATGGGCATGCATCGCTGTGGTGTGATCTCTACCACCAAGCTCAGAGCCGATAGCTGGATAAGAAAGTTTTAATTCATCGCGCATCAAAAACATTATTATTTGTCTTGGTCGAGCCAAACGTTTTTCTCGACTCTTGCCAACCACATCCTCTATTTCTACCCCGTAAAAATCAGTGACCGTGTTGGCCATTTCTTTTGGGGTGAGAGATCTTTTTAGGCTCTGTCCTTCAAAAGTAGACAAAATAGATTTGACCGATTCTTTGGTTGGTTCAATATTTTTTAATTCATGAAAAGCAATAACTTTGTTGAGTGCACCCTCCAATTCTCTGATATTACTTTGGATAGTGGTGGCAATCATTTGTAAAAGTTCGTCTTTTATTTCAAATTTTTTCCCTTGAGCTTTTGATTTTAGAATTGCAACTCTGGTTTCTAAATCTGGGGCGGCAATATCAGCAATCATACCCCATTCAAATCGACTGCGGAGACGATCTTCAAGAGCGGGGATAGCCTTTGGTGGTCGGTCGCTAGTTAATACCACCTGTTTTCCTTGTTGGTGTAATTCGTTGAAAGTGTGGAAAAATTCCTCCTGAGTTTGTTCTTTGCCACCAATAAATTGAATATCGTCAATTAATAATAGATCAACATTGCGATAACGATCTTTGAATTCTTTGGCTCGGCCTTCTTTTACTGAAGAAACAAATTCGTTGGTAAATTTTTCTGAACTAACATACAGAATTTTGGTTTGAGGATTGGCCACAAGCATGGCGTGGCCAATCGCTTGAGTGAGGTGGGTCTTACCTAGACCAACGCCACCATATATAAACAGAGGATTATAAGCATCACCTGGGCGGTTTACTACCGCCTGAGCTGCTGCGTGAGCCAACTCAGAGCCCTTACCAACAATAAAAGTTTCAAAAGTGTATTTAGAATTAAGGCCAAAATTAGATCCGAGAGTTTTTACTGGCACAGAATAAACCGGAGTTTGGACAGAAGACACATTTGAAATTTGAGAAGGTGAACATTCATGTTCTTCAATATTTTTGATGTTTTCTACTTTATATTCTATTTTTTTGATTGGTTTGTTAGTAATTCTTTCAATAGATTTGATAATTTCAGGGTGATATTTTTTTTCTAACCAACTTTTGGTAAAAGTATTTGGCACACAGACCATAATGTGTCCGTTTTCAAAATTAGCAATACCCGTGTTTCTAAACCAGGTAGTAAAATTAGCTTTTGATACTTTTAGTTCAAATTCTGCTAAAACTGCTTGCCAAATCTCATAATTTGTCATAATTTTCTAGAAAAAAGAAGAATATTAATACGTTAAATACATTTTAACACAAAAATGCAAAATAAAAAATGGCTAAAATAAGCTAAATAGTGTACAATATGGGGACAAACTGTGGACTGTGGGGATAAATACATACAAACACACTACACACGACCCACATAACACAACACGGTGTCGTTATATGGTGCGGATAGTGTTATGTGGGTCGTGTGTGGTGCTAAGCTCTTGACAAAAATAGCATTATACAGTATAATGCCCTCACTAATTATATAAACATTTCAAACATTTAATTTTATGCCAAAAAGAACATACCAACCAAAGAAAAACAAACGAGCCAAAGCTCATGGTTTTAGATCTAGAATGGAAACCAAAAATGGCCGGATTGTTTTGAAAAAACGTCGAGTTAAAGGTAGAAAAAAATTAACCGTTAGTGATGAGAAAAAAGGAAAGCGTACTAGAAAGACGAGATAAAAATGATGCGGATACGTAGATTATACCTGCCTGCCGGCAGGCAGGTGCGGATGACGCAGATTATACGGATTGTGAATTGCATTTTTTAGCTTAAATAAGCCAAAAACCTCGCTTTTGTGAGGTTTTTGTAATATCCGTCCCCAGCCTGTATTTCATCAGGATTGCGCTTGATAAATTATTAAAAACACAATACTGTGGTATAATGGGCTTAGTTAAAAGTTAATAAAACAACAAGGTTTGGACTAAAGAAGCCCTTTATAACTTTATAGACTTTATGAACTTTATGAACTAATAAATATGCTACCAAAAGAAAACCGATTAAAACACATGAAAGATTTTGGTATTCTCTTCAAAGAGGGTAGGTTTTTTGGTGGGCAGTTTTTAACAGCCAAGGTCTGGAAAACAGAGCCGGACAAATATCCGAAGCGGAAATATGACACAAAAGATTTAAAAATTGGCTTTGTTGTGGGAAAAAAGGTGCACAAAAGCGCAGTCAAACGCAACCGAATTAAACGTCAAATGCGAGAAGTAGTGCGCCTATTATTAAAAAAAGACGCACTAAAAAGTGGTTTTCATCTAGCTTTTATCGCCAAACCAGCTGTTTTTGGGAAGGAATACGGAGAGATTGAGAAAGATATTAAGAGTATTTTAGAAAAAAGTAGATTGTTAGATGTATAGGTAGCGAGGAAAGAGATATTAATAGAACACAGATTTAACAGATCAAACTGATTTGAACGGATTTATTTAATATAATTGATATTTTTTAAATAATTGTTTCGTCTTTGTGTTTTAAATATGAAAAATGTAATTTATTATTTTCGTTTGCCTCTTCTTTGGTTAATACGATTGTACCAAAAAACCATTTCGCCGGATCACGGCCTATTTAAATCTCGTTTCCCTCGTGGTTACTGTCGTTTTTATCCTACCTGTAGTGAATATGGTTATCAAGTAATAAAAAAACGAGGCATAATCATTGGCTCGTTTAAAGCAGTTTGGCGGATTTTGCGATGTAATCCGTGGAGTAAGGGTGGGGTGGACTTGCCAAATTAATTTTTAATTTGAAATTTTTAATTTTTTAGAGAATGTTGATGCTCTGTGAGTAAAAAAAGGTTGGAATTAAGTAATCTTTAATTTAACAATTTAAAAATAGCCGATTCAGACTAGTTTTTTTGTTTAGTCTGTAATTTCTATCAATTTATTTCTGCTCGTTTGTCCTTTTAATATTTTAATATTAGATTTCGGTATTTTCCATTCTTTGCTTAAAAATTTTATCAGCTCAACATTGGCTTCGCCATCAACTGGCGGGGCTTTTAGTTTTATTTTAAAAGTTCCGTCTGGGAGTTCACCGACGATTTCATTTTTGGAGGATCGAGGAGTCACTTTTATTCTTATCTTCATATTTTTTCTTTTTGTGTTTTGAAAGTCTTGTCTAGTTGTCGAAATATTATAAAAAATATTAACGAAATATTAGTAAAATATTATAACAATATTGCAAACGATTCAATCTTTGACCCAAAGATTTTATTGAATAAAATTTGGGTGATATTTTTTATAATTAAAGATGGTAAAAAAATTAACGAATAAATATTTTTTCAATATTTTATTAGTATTTTGATAATATTTTATTTCAAATCTTTCGCTAACTTTAGTATTCTATCATAAATACTTCAAACCCCCAACATCTCTTGTTCTGTCTGGATGGGGACGAAAGGAAAAAATATCGGATAATCCACACCAAATTAAGTTTTTTTTGGTTTTTACCATTGACAAAATGTGTTAGATATGTTTAACTTACTATAGATTTAGAAATTAAGAGGGGGGCAGAAGGAGAGTTGACATGGTTAGAACAATCACTCAGGAGAAAGCACACACAGTCAGAGCATATTGTGGTCTGTTGGAGTTTGACTGGTTGAATTTGAAAGATAGCCTTACGCGTGCAGCCCGCATGAATGATCAACAGATCGCCGACGGGTTGTTGTGTATGTTCGTCGAGGATGGCTACTTTACGGCGGAACAACTCCGTCAAGCAGCCGAGAAAGTTTCTCAAGCCGAGGTCTAAAGGAGGAACGCCCCCCCTCCCTCTTAGTTTCTAAAAACACAAAACACCTGCTTTACCAGCAGGTGTTTTGTGTCATGTGTCAGTTGTCAGTTGTCAGATGTAAAATGTTAAGTGTTATCCGCTATCTGCTATTTCTTATCTGAAACCTGTTCTTTCAGCCAAACCATAACTTTTCTATTTTGCAAAGTTAGGGAAATGGTGTCGCGTACTTCTGGTTTTTTTAGACGGTCTAAATATTCTTGATTATCAACGTACATCGCTTCCATTACTTTGATTTCTTCATTTAATTCTTTTTCATCAACTTCTATTTTATTTTCAATTGAAATTTGTCTAGAGACCAAGGAGGCTTTGGCTCGTTTTACAGCCTGTTCTTTGAAGCCTTCGTACATTTCTTCTTGGGTCTTTTTTACATTGTTTAAATAATCTTCAATTGGAATTCCTTGTCTTTCTAGATCAGCTTTTAATTCGTAAAACATTTTTTGTCTTTCGGCGTCAATTAAAACTTCAGGAATATCTTCAAAACTAGATTGATCAATTAAATTTTCTAAAATTTCAATTTCTAATTTTTGTTCAGCTCTATTTTCAGCTTCCTGGACTAGATTGCCTTTGATTAATTCTCGTAATTCAGCCATTGATTTTTGGCCCAATTTTTTGGCCAAGTCATCGCTAATTTCAGGCAACTGGCGTTCAAAGACTTCCTTAACTTTAACTTTGAAATCTATTTTTTTACCAGCCAAATGTTTTTGAAAATGTTCTTTGGGAAATTCAAGGGAAAACTCTTTTTCTTCGTCTTTGCTCAATCCCTCAACTTGTTCATTAAAACCTGGGATATAGTGTTTTTCGCTCAAATAAACTTGGTGATCCTTGGCTTGTCCGCCCTCAACTGGGACTTTATCCAAAAACATATCCATGTCTATTACCATTTTGTCAGTGCCAACAGCTTTGCCGGTTTTTATTACTTCCACAGCATGCATACCACGGACAGCATCAATTGTCTCATCAACCTGTTTGTCATCTACAGCTTTAATTTCTTTTTTTACTTTAATTTTGGATAAATCAGGTAGTTTTACTTTTGGCAACAAAGCAACCACAGCAGTATAGATGACATCATTGTCAGGAGCAACTTTTTCAATATTAATTTTTGGCATGCCAATTGTTTCCAATTTTTCTTGTTTGACTGCTTGAAAAAAACTGTCTTGGACAATTTGTTCCAAAGCCTCTTGCAATATTTTCATCTCACCCACTTCTTTTTTTATTGTTTTATAAGGGGCTTTGCCGGCACGGAAACCTTTGATAGCAACTCGCTCAGAAATTCTAATAGCTGTTTTTTCTAGGTGTTTTTGATAATCTTTTGGCTCCACTGTAATTTTTAATTCAATTTGTGACTTGTCTAGTTTTTTGGTGGTGTAGGACATAGATAAAGTAATTAGTAATTAGTAATTGGTGATTAGAGGTTTTTATTTTATGTGCTCTATTATGACAAAAAAAATAAAAATTGTCAAGTTTGGGTAGTGGGGTTTAGTGTTAAATGTGGTATAATATAAGAGTAAAATACACGATACATGGAATAATATACAATTTGTATTTTATTCCATGTATATTGTATTTTGTAATATTATGCTCAAGTTTTTTAAAAAAAAGAAATGGTTTACCCAGCACTACTTTTTTTTAAAGAAAAAAAGTAGTGCTGGGTTTAGTTTAATTGAAGTCATGGTCGGCGTGGCTATTTTTGTTATTTTTTCTGTTGGTATTTATTCGGGTGTTCAGTTGGTTTTTAAAGTAGTTTATCAATCGCGGTTGCGGATTGTGGAGACAGCGATTTTGAATGAACAAATAGAAATAATTCGTAATTTGCCGTTTTATGATGTGGGTATTATTGAAGGCAATCCGGCTGGTGTTTTGACTAGAGTGGTCACCACCACTAAAAACAATATTGATTTTATAATTACTCGTACTATCAGAAATATTGATGATCCTTATGATGGTTTGATTGGTGGCGAACCAAATGATATTGCGCCGGCGGATTATAAAATGGTGGACATAGAAATAATTTGTGCTACCTGCAACCAACAGGAAGCATTATCACTTACTACTTATTTATCGCCAAAATTTTTAGAAGGCGATCCGGATCACGGGGCTTTGTTTATAGAAGTTTTTGATGCTGAAGGGGTGCCGGTTTCTGGGGCAGAAGTAAATGTGGTTTCAGACGGAGTTGATCCAGCAATAAATTTAATTGATACAACTGGCAATGATGGGATGTTGCGTTTATTAGATTTGGGGCACGGGATGGCTAGCTATCAAATTTCAGTTTCCAAGGCAGGTTTTACTTCTGATGAAACTGTTCCGGCTAGTGAATTTATTCTTAGTCCAGTAAAACCACCAGCTTCAGTTGTGGCTCAAGATGTGACCGAAATTAGTTTCTCAATTGATTTAATTTCTGATATGGAAATTAGCACAATCAATAATTACTGTAATGCTGTGGCAGGTGTGCCTATAGAAATTTTCGGAACAAAATTAATTGCCACTGATCCAATTTTGAAAGTTGATAAAAATGTTAATACTGACAGCAGTGGTAATTATATTTTTTCTAATATGGAATGGGACAGTTATGCTTTTCAAGTTTCGGGTTATGATCTGTTGGGTAGTATTCCGGCTTTGCCGATTTCTCTTTTGCCGGGGGCTAGCCAGCCAGTGCGATTAGTTTTGGGTGCTAACACAGACAATTCTTTGGTAATAAATGTAGTAGATAGTATTACCGGACAGCCGATACCTAATGCATCGGTTCATATTTATGGCAATGGTGATGATGAGACCAAAACAACTGGCGTGGGTTTTTTGCGTCAAACTGATTGGTCAGGCGGTGGTGATCAGCTTTTGTTTATTGACGATTCCAGGTATTGGTCAGATGATGGTAAAATAGAAAATAATGATCCAGCCGGAGATTTAAAATTAAAATTAGTTGGAGAAAATTATGTGAGTAATGCTGAGTTGGAATCGTCAGTTTTTGATTTGGGTGTTAGTGCCAATTTAATTAATTTAATTTGGGAACCGCTATCACAACCAGTGGAGACTGGCGAGAGTTCCGTCAGCTTTCAAATTGCTAGCAGTAATACCAGTACACCAGAAGTTTGGAATTACTTGGGTCCGGATGGAACTGAAAATACTTATTATAATAATGAAAATAATGTTATTAGCGAGGCTAACAATGGCGGACGATATTTGCGTTATGAATTATTTTTAAATACAGCCTCAACTACTTTTACGCCAACGGTTTCTGACGTTTCAATTAGTTTTACCACCAGCTGTACTCCACCCGGTCAGGTTTATTTTGGTGATTTGGAAAATTTAGAATATACCGTGGCAGTTGATCATCCTGATTACCAAGCAAAAGTTGAATCAATTACTGTGAGTGGTGATATGGTTTTTTCGATTGAACTTGTTTCGATTTGAGGGTTTTAGACGAGAGTTTGGTTTTTAAAGAGACAAAAAAGAATGATAAAAAAGTTGAAAATATTATTAAAATATTATTAAAATATTAACGAAATATTATTAAAATATTAATAAAATATGATCGCTGTACAGTTAACCAAATTTACTTTATAAAATGAAAGATAATTTCATTCCGCCCACCACCCAAGGCGGTCATGAAGGCGGACAAGCGATTTATACCGCGTAGCTTCCACCCAAGGCGGACAAGTGCTACGAAAATTTCCTATGGTGATACCCCGTCAGCTGGCTACGGGGAAATTCATTAACAAATTTAATTTTACTCTTTACAATAAAATTAGGAAAAAAATCTAACGAATAAATATTTTATTAATATTTTAATAATATTTTCCTAATATTTTTCACGCAGTATGTTTAAAACAAAAATAAACAATTCAGGATTTACATTACTAGAGTTGCTAGTCGCCATGGGCATCTTTTCTTTGGTTATTTTGGCTTCGGCTTGGATTTTTATTAGTGGTTTGCGTTATAACACTATTATTTGGGATCAACTACAAGGCCAAACCGATGGCCGGCGGGCAGTTCAAGAGGCCACTGATATTATTAGAAAAGCTGAGGAATCTAGTGTGGGCGGTTTTCCAATTGTTTTGGCTGAGAATAATGAATTGATTTTGTATGCTAATGTTGACAATGATTCTTATCGAGAAAAAATTAGATTTTGGTTGGACGGCACGACACTTAAGCGGGGAATCACCAAGCCAAGTGGTAATCCATTAAATTATTCTGGAGAAGAAGATATAGTAGAAATAGCCCACTATATAGTTAATATTGCCAAAAATACACCACTGTTTTTTTATTATGATGAAAATTATACTGGTTCAGAAAGCCATTTGGAGACCCCAGCCGAAGTGGCTGATATTAGAATAGTAAAAATTCAACTGGAAATAGAAAAAGATCCAGAAAAAACACCCGTGCCGTTGCAAGTTGAAAGTATGGCGCAGATTAGAAATTTGAAAAATAATTAGCTAGTGTTTCATGTTTAATGCGGGTAAAAATAAAAGGTTTTTTTCTTTATAAAATAGCTGGTAATAGGTGATAAAAATATTAACGAAATATGAATAAAATATTAATAAAATATTTATTCGTTAGATTTTTTTACTAATTTTATTGTAAAAAGTATAATTAAATTTGTTAATGAAATTATCTTTCATTTTATAATATAAATTTTGCTGACTGTACGTTGATCATATTTCGCTAATATTTTCTTAATGTTCTTTATTAAATGTTAATCAATCTTTTTCAACAATTAAAAAAGGTTAAAAAAAATCAACGAGGTAATGTGTTAATTTTCACCTTAATTTTTGGTGCCCTAACGTCAGCTATAATAATAGGTGTGTCCAGTTATGCAATTATGGAAAGTCGGGCGTCAAATTATAAACACAATCGAGACTCGGCCTTGCATGTGGCTGAAGCGGGGATAAATTATTATCGTTGGCATTTGGCACACAACCAAACCGATTATTGGGATGGAACAGAACAAGAAGCTGGGCCGTATGTTCATGAATATAATGATAAAGACGGCAATTTATTGGGATATTTTTCT
>Ga0265595_1001534_pt1 | contig 17408 bp, 14 predicted proteins | sample saktaG_15_FD_190148 | JGI IMG/M metagenome (GOLD analysis project Ga0265595, IMG submission 190148) | Saline water microbial communities from Sakinaw Lake, British Columbia, Canada - sak_2013_06_06_50m | ecosystem: Environmental > Aquatic > Non-marine Saline and Alkaline > Saline ... | reverse complement strand
ATGGCCACCGGCATCGTGGCCGCGGCCGGCACCCTGGGCATCATGATCCCACCCAGCACCATCTTCATTGTTTACGGCATACTCACGGAGCAATCCATAGGCAAGCTGTTCATGGCAGGCGTCTTGCCCGGCCTGCTGATCGCCGTCCTGTTGATGGTTACAGTCGCCATCATCTGCACGCGCAATCCGAAGCTGGCCCCCGCCGGAGAGGCATCAACCTTCAAGGAAAAGATGGAGGCGCTCACCGGCATCATCGAGATGCTCTTCCTCTTCTGCTTTGTCATACTCGGCCTCTTCTTCGGCTGGTTCAGCCCCACCCAGGCAGGCGCCGCGGGCGTGGGTGGAGCCATCCTGATTGGTTTGATAACCAGGACGCTTACCTGGGCGGGCTTTGTCAATGCGCTAAAGGACAGTGTGCGTGTCACCTGCTTTGTCATGATAATCGTGGCAGGCGCGACCGTTTTCGGCCATTTCATCGCCATCACCACCATACCCATGATGCTGACGGAATGGGTGGGATCTCTACCATTGCCGCCTGTGGCCATCATGGGAATCGTCGTCGTCATCTACATGATCGGCGGGTGCTTCATGGACTCGCTGGCCCTCATTACCCTTACCATACCTATCTTCTATCCCGTTGTACTGGCGCTGGGCTTCGATCCCATCTGGTTCGGGGTCATCATAGTGCTGGTAACCGAGATCGGCGTCATCACTCCCCCGGTGGGCTTAAACGTGTATGTCATCAAAGGTATTGCTCCTGACATACCGCTCGAGACCATCTTTAAGGGTATCGCGCCCTTCCTGGCTGCCCTGGCCGTGGCGGCAGTCATCCTGCTGGCATTTCCACAGATAGCAACATTCCTGCCCAGCCTGGCAAGATATTAGTCGGATACTGGTTGCGTAGCGAGATGAGGAGTACATGATAACAATACCGGAGATGTTAGCCAGGAATGCCAGGCTGTACCCGGAAGATTGCGCCCTGGTCGAGCTTAAGCCCAGTCACAGTTACCGGCGGGAGATAACCTGGCGGCAGATGGATGACGAGGCCAACCGCGTTGCCAATGCGATTATCGACACCGGCGTCAAAAAGGGCGACCGCGTCATCCTTTGGATGATGAATTCCATCGACTGGTTAATAGCCTATTTCGGCATATTGAGGAGCGGGGCGTGGGTGGTGCCGCTCAACTTCAGATTTACCGGCAGCGACTTACAGTACTGCGCGGAGATATCCGGGGCCAAATTCATGATCATAGGAGCGGATTTCATCGAAAGGGTCGATACGGTTAAAAAGAAGCTACATGGTTCAGTGGGCATCCTTGCCTTCGGCGACCGTTTACCGGGATATATGACCGGTTACCGTTCCTGGGTCGACAGGCGACCTGCTTCAAAGCCAGGGGTCGATATAAGCCGGGACGAGGCCTGCAGCCTCTACTTTACGTCTGGGACAACGGGCGCACCCAAGCCGATACTGTTGACACACGACAACCTGAGGTGCGCCGCTGTAACCGAATACGCCCATCATCGCCAGGAGAGATCGGACAATTTCGTGCTGATCCCGCCGTTATACCACACGGGATCGAAGATGCACTGGTTCGGCAGCCTTATCACGGGGGGCAGGGCGACCTTGCTGGGTGAAGTAAGCCCGCGCAATATATTTGAAACCGTACACAAAGAGCGGGGCACAATCGTGTGGTTGCTGGTGCCCTGGGCACACGACATACTTGTCGCGCTGGAGGACGGGAAGGTTAAAAAAGAGGACTACGATCTGAGCTGCTGGCGGCTGATGCACATCGGTGCGCAGCCCGTGCCCCCTTCGCTGGTAAAGCGCTGGATGGCGGTCTTTCCCGGCATGCAATACGATACAAACTATGGCTTGAGCGAAGCCAGCGGCCCGGGATGCGTGCACCTGGGCGTGGAAAATATACACAAGGTAGGGGCTATCGGGAAGGCGGGATTTAACTGGGAGACTAAAATAGTCGGCGAAAACGGTGATTTGCTCGAGTTTGGAAAGGTAGGTGAGTTGGCGGTCAGTGGCGATGGAGTGATGAAGGAATACTATAAAAACCCGGAGAAGACGGCGGAGACCCTGCGCGAAGGCTGGCTCTTAACCGGAGACATGGCTACCGTTGATGGGGACGGTTTTATCTACTTGGTGGACAGGAAAAAGGACGTGATCATCACGGGTGGGGAGAACATCTACCCGGTAGAGGTGGAGGATGCCATCCACAACCTGGAGGCGGTAAACGATGTGGCCGTCATCGGGATTCCCGACGTAAGGCTGGGCGAGATAGCGGTGGCCATTGTAGACCGGAGGCCCGGCGCCAGCTTAAGCGGGGATGAGATTATCGAGTACTGTAAAAAGAGCCTGGCCCTTCACAAGGTGCCCAGGAAGGTGATATTCGACAAGGTGCCCAGGAACCCCACCGGCAAGATCGAGAAGCCCGGCTTGCGCGAAAAATACAGGACAGTCGATACTGGCGGCTGCTAACCCCGGCTGCTCCTTTCTGCTCGCACATGCGGCCATGTCTGGCCGACCCCAAACTTTGTGAAGTATAAACGTATTAGGATATAATTTTATCCCCGGGAGGATATTTTGCTGAAAAGTCATAATTGCGGTCAATTGCGAGGGGCCAATTCCGGTGAGGAGGTCACGCTGGCCGGATGGGTGCACAGGCGCAGGGACCTCGGCGGGCTGATCTTTATTGATCTGCGTGACCGCGAGGGCATCACCCAGGTGGTATTTAACCCGGAGCTTGCCCCGGATATCCACGCAACTGCCAACGGCCTGCGCATCGAGTACGTAATCCAGGTTGTCGGCAAGGTCTCGCGCAGGCCTCAGGGCACCGAGAACTCCAGGCTGCCTACAGGTGAAATCGAGGTACTGGCCGGCAGTCTGAAGATATTCAACGCCTCCAAAACACCGCCGTTTTACATAAATGAGGAGGTGGATGTCGACGAATCGCTGTTGCTGAGATACCGCTATCTGCACCTCAGGCGGGCAGGCATGCGCGACAACATGCTGCTGAGGCATCGCGTGATCAAGTATATGCGCGATTTCCTGGATGCCCGTGGTTTCGTGGAAGTTGAAACGCCCATCATGATCAAAAGCACCCCGGAGGGTGCGCGGGACTACCTGGTGCCAAGCCGCATCCACACCGGAAAATTCTATGCTCTGCCGCAATCGCCGCAGCAGTTGAAACAGCTGCTGATGGTAGCCGGCATCGAGAAGTATTACCAGGTAGCGCGCTGCTTTCGCGACGAGGATACGCGGGCGGACAGGCAGCCTGAGTTTACACAGCTCGACATCGAGATGAGTTTTGTAGATGAGGAAGACATACTTGTATTGCTGGAGGAGCTGTTCACTGGGCTGGTGGAGGCCGTAAAACCCACCATGCGCCTGGTCAAGCCGTTTCCCAGGATGTCCTACGCCGAAGTGCTCGACAGATACGGCACAGATAAGCCGGATATGCGTTTCGGGCTTGAACTGAAGGATATCACTGATGTAGTGTCGAGCAGCCCATTCACTGTGTTTAAGTCAGCCATCCAGGACGGTGGCAGGGTCAGGGGCATATGCCTGCCAGGCTGCGCCGGCTATTCGCACAAGCAGGTCGAGGAACTGACGGAACTGGCTAAATCGTGCGGGGCAAAAGGGCTGATCTCACTGGCCTGGATGCCGGGCGACAAAGTTGAGAGCGCTGAGAATGCCAGCGTTGAAAGGATTAAGTCGGTGGCCGCCAAACACCTGGATGTCGGCCAGCTGAGGCAGATACTGGGCAGGTTCGAGGCCCGGCCGGGAGACCTGGTGCTGATAGCGGCGGGCGAGTCCGGCATTGTTAACAAGGTGCTGGACGAATTGCGGCGCGAGATGGGCAGGAGACTGGACCTGTGCGACCCCGACCTGATGGCCTTCGTTTTCATCACAGATTTCCCGCTGTTTGATTGGAACAGCGACAGGAAGATGTGGGATTCCATGCATCATCCTTTCTCAGCGCCCTATGAGGAGGACATCCCCCTGCTGGACAGCGACCCGGGCAAAGTGCGCGCCCGCCATTATGACATCGTATGCAATGGATACGAGCTTTCCAGCGGCAGCATCAGGATACATAACCGGGCTATGCAGGAAAAGATTTTCAGCATCCTGGGTTATGCTCAACAAGAGGTGGAGGCCAAGTTCGGCAATTTCCTGGAGGCGCTGGAATACGGCGCGCCACCACATGGCGGCGTCGCCCCCGGCATCGACCGTTTCGTCATGATGCTTACCCACAGCAAAAGCATCAGGGACGTCATAGCTTTCCCCAAGAACCAGGCAGCCATGGACCTTATGACGGACGCGCCTTCTCCTATATCGGATGAGCAGCTCAAGGAATTGAACCTGAAAATAGTCGAGCCACAGGTTTGAACGATAGCTTTTTGAAGACCAAATTTGCAATGTTATAATAACTCAAGGTGAAAGGTTAATATGAAGACTACAGCGGAAAAGATAGAGAACTGCCAGGTTGCCCTGAACGTTGAAATGGAGGGCACTGAAATAGATAAATATATGGGCATCGCCCTTGAGCACCTGGCCAGGAGGGTTGTCCTGCCCGGCTTCAGGAAGGGCAAGGCCCCTGTTTCCCTGGTTGAGCAGCACATAGGCAAGCAGGCCATTATGCAGGAGGCCCTCGAGCATCTGGTGCCCGAAGCCTATGAAGAGGCCCTCAGGAACGAGTCCATACTTGCCATTGACGAGCCAAAGATAGAGCTGGTACAGCTCGACCCTGTCATATTCAAAGCCATAGTGCCCACCAAGCCTGAGGTCACGCCGGGCAATTACCGTGACGTCAGGATGGAGATGGGTAAAAAAGAAATAGGCGAAGACGATATCAACCAGGTTATAGAGCAACTACAAATGCAGTTCGGCACACTGGTGCCGGCGGACAGGGCGGCGCAATTCGGGGATATTGTCACGGTTGATATCGATGGGAAACGTGGGGAAGAATCCATCCTGTCACGCAAGGATGCAGCCTATGAAGTCAACCAGTGTTCCAAGTACCCGGTGCCCGGTTTTGCTGAGAAAATCGAGGGGATGGTTAAGGACGAAGAGAAGACTTTTGACATCGCTTTCCCCGATGATTATGAGATTAAGGAGATTGCCGGTAAACAATACTCGTTCGTTGTGAAAATCAGTGAGATCAAGGAGAAGAGCTTGCCCGAGATCAACGATGATTTCGCCGTGAATGCCGGCAGTGAAAACCTGGCGGATCTCAGGGAGAAGATAAAGGTTGGGCTGCAGGCGCGTGCAGATGACAGCCTCAAAAAGGAGTTTGAGCACAAGCTGATAACCGCTCTCATCGAGCAGAGCGCCATAGATTTTCCGCCCGTGTTGGTGGAGAAGGAAGTAGACCATATCGTCAATGAAGAAGCCAGGAATTTCCCGGACGGGGTCAAGGGTTTGGAGGGGTACCTGGTCAACGCCAAAAAGACGCTGGAGCAGCACAGGGAGGACCTTAAACCGGCGGCATCCGACCGGGTTAAGGCTTACCTGGTCACCAGCAAGATTGCTGAGATCGAGAATATAACAGTCAGCGACGATGAAGTGAACGAGTCGATCGAGAAAATGGCCGGCGAAGAGCCAGGCCGTGCCGAAGACGTGCGGAAGTTATTTAACCAGCCGAGGCCGCGCGAGTCGTTGAGGGATATGATGATCATCAACAAGGCCATGGATTTTTTGATTAAACTGGTCACCGGACAGGATAATAAAAATATGGAGGTACCGGATGGAAAGGTCACCACTTAACATAATACCAACGGTTGTTGAGAGCAGCGCCAGGGGGGAGCGGTTCATGGACATCTACTCCCTGCTTCTCAAGGAGAGGATCATCTTCCTGGGCACGCAGGTAGATGATCAGGTAGCCAATGTTATCGTCGCCCAGTTGTTGTATCTGGCCAGGGAGGACCCTGAGAAGGACATAAGCCTCTACATTCACTCGCCGGGTGGGGTGGTGACGGCGGGGTTGGCGATCTACGACACGATGCAGCTGATTCAGCCGGACGTATCCACAATCTGTGTGGGCTCAGCCTACAGTATGGGCACTGTGCTGCTTTGCGCGGGCGCGAAGGGGAAAAGGTATGCCCTGCCCAACTCCACGATCCACATGCACCAGGGCCGGGCCGGAACCCAGGGACAGATTACGGATATCAAAATCGCCGCCAAGGAGTTCGAGAGGTTGGATGAGCTGATAGCCAGGATCCTCTCAAACCACACCGGGCAGTCGCTGGATAAAATCCGCCAGGATACCGACAGGGATATCTATTTCGACACCAAGCAGGCGGTAGAATACGGGTTGATCGACGATGTGCTAGCGCCGTCGGCCAAGAAAGACAAGAAGTAACTATGCAGATATCTGCCGGTCGATCTCGGCAGTCAGATCATAGCCTGCGATGGGAAGTCCGTTGTTGTCCAGCACCCTTTTTTGACTGTCGATCTTGATGCTGCCCCGGCTGAATGATCGCAGTGTATCGATAATCAGCGGCGTCTCCCTGATGAACCCGCTTTGCCTGATCGCCTTGAACAGCGTGTTATCTTCGCCTTCGGCCTGTTTGACTGCCTCCACCGGAAGGTCCCCCAGCGAATCCCACAGCGCATCGAACTTTCCACCCCTGATAGTGTATCTGCAATATGAGATGACGGGGCCCCTGTCCAGCAGGGGTGTGACCAGGTGTATCATGACTCCCGACTCCGCTGCCTTCTCCCTTATCAGTTGCCAGATGACCTCCTGCCAGGTGCCCTTGGGGCCTGTGGGCAAAGCAGGGTGAAGGTTGATCATGTTGAACCTGCTGCACATCTCATGGCCCACGATCAGCATGTAGCCCGCCAGCAGGCATATGTCCACCTTGAAACCTTCGAGCCCTGCCATGACCTGCCGGTCATATGCGAGGCGCCATGCGGGAAGGTCCCCGTCTTTCACACCGATCTGCTGTCGGAAGCTGCCAGCGGACTTTTTTACCGAGGAAGTAACCAGAGGGATTGAGTATTCTCTGACCTGGGCCAGGAAAATATCCGTCTTCTCAGATTCGCCGCTTTCACGGCTGCAGAAGACGAACTCGATGCGGGCATCCAGAGCGCCCTCGCGTATTGTGGAGACTATGGTATCCAGCAGTTTTTTAGAGCTGTCACCGCGCGCCGTGGAAAACCACCCGATTCTCAGCATCTTTCCCGCTATCGATTGATGTTCTTGTCCAGCCTTGCCGTGACACTGAGAAAGTGTATCAGCGGGCTTGATTTCCTGCTGTGTATGACGGCATCTTTCAGTGAGGCTAAAAACTCCCGGGGGCCGTTGAAATCCTGCATTTCGACAATGGCATAGCCTATTTCAGAAGGGCTGTGTGCATCCGACCCGGCGCTGATCAGCTTGCCGTGTTGCAGGGCCAGGGCACGCGCCTTTTTCTCAGTGCCGGGGAATAGACTGCGTGAATTGTATACTTCAATGATATCGGCCTTATCCGCCACTGACTGTAGCGCTTTTTCGTTGCGAAATGCGGATGGCCTTACGAGATCGTAGGGGTGCGGTATGCAGACCAGGCCGCCCTGCTCGCGGATGCGCCTGATGGCCTCATCTACCGGTATCCTGTCGGGTATATCTTCATGCAGGAACATGCCCATTATTTCGCCGTAAGGGGTGCGCACCTCTTCGCAAATTATGATCTTAAAGGGGGCAATGCCGCTCATTTCCCGAGCCCCCAGCGTGGTGCCGTGGTCGGCTACGGCAATGCAGTTTATACCCTTGGCCTGGCAGGCTTCGATCAGTTGCTGATAGGTCATGTAGGAGTCAATCGAGCGCATGGTGTGGACGTGCAGGTCGGCCTTGATCACGGTTTAACTGACCCTTTCCAGATATTGCCCTGTCCTGGTATCGATCTTTATAGTATCGCCGTTGTTGATGAAAAAGGGCACCTGGATAGTGATTCCTGTCTCCAGTTTGGCCGGCTTCCCGCCGGCGCTTGCCGTATTGCCTTTAAAGCCGGGACCGGTCTCCGCTATTTTCAGCTCGACCGATATGGGCAGGTCCACCCCTATGGGAACACCCTTGTGAGTGAGCAGCTCCATGTTCATGTTCTCTTTGAGGTAGTTTACGGTGTCGCCCATCAAACTCTTGTCCACAGCCGTCTGCTCGTAGCTTTGGTTGTCCATAAAATGATACAGGTCGCCGTCGTTGTAGAGAAACTGCACCTGTCGCCTCTCGAGAAAGGCCTTGGTGAATTTTTCGCTGGCCTGGAATGATTTTTCCACGATATGCCCCGCCTTGACGTCCCTCAGCCTTATCCTGATCTGGGCCGAGCCTCTTCCCATTTTGATGTGCTGGTAATCCAGCACCTGGTAAAGTTGCCCGTCAAGCGTGATGGTAATACCTTTCTTCAGCTCACCGGCGTCGATCATAATATTGTACCTCCGTTTAAACGGGTCCTTTTGCCCGCTTTGGTCAGGGCCAGCGCTTTGCCCCCGGCAATGGTAACCGTATCTTCAATCCTGATCCCGCCCCACCCGGGCAGGTAGATTCCGGGTTCGATTGTGAAGACCATATTCTCTGCCAGTATATCATCGCTGGAAGGTCCCAGGCGCGGCCATTCATGAGCATCGAGTCCTACGCCGTGTCCCAGACCATGTCCAAATGATTCGCCGTAGCCTGCCTTATCAATCATATCACGAACCAGACCGTCCGCAGTACCTGTGCTCATACCATCCCTGATCAAAGCTATGGCAGATGTCTGGGCGCCCAGTACGACATTATAGATATTATTGAAACGCTCATCCCCCATGCCGATAACGTATGTGCGCGTCATGTCGCTGCAATAGCCGCCGTAACGGGCCCCCATATCGATGATTATGGGTTCGCCTGAAGAGATAGGTTTATCCGTCGGCCTGGCGTGAGGCAGAGCGGAGTTGGGTCCCGAGGCTACGATTAGCTCAAACGGAAGCGTCTCGCTCCCTTGCTGCCTGAGATAACTTTCAAGCTGCCAGGCAAGCTGTTTTTCTGTTAAGCCCTCCCCGATCGCCGGCACTATCTGCTCCAGCGCCCTGTCCGCGATGGCGCAGGCCCTGGTGATTTTAGCCAGTTCACCAGCGTCCTTGACCGCACGCAGAGGCTCGGCCGGGCTTTTGATGGGTATGATCTGGAACCTGTCGCTGGATGCCTGAGCCGCCCGGCAGAGTGACTGGTAGATGGTCAGGGAGATGTGATCGGACTCAACGCCGAGCCTGCCGATACCCATGCCGGCCACCAGGTCGGCAAGCCATCCGCTGATATCTCCTTTAATATATAGAACTTCGAAACCGGGCGACTGCTGCCCGGCCTGCTCCACGTAACGGAAATCGACTGCCAGACAGGATCTCTGTTGTGATATCAGGAGCCAACCCGCGCTGCCGGTAAAACCGGACAGGTAGCGCCTGTTGCTGGCGGAGCCGATGAGCAGGCCGTCTATCCCGTTTGACGCGAAACTGTCGCGAAGTGCGCTAAGCCTGTCCAAATCGTTGCCCTCGATATCAGCAGCGGCCATTTATACCCATAGTCTGCAGGTCACGCTTTCTTTTTTCGGGCATGGTAGGTTTTGCCCTGCCCGAAAATCTTTTTGGTCGTCTTGCATTCCGGGTATTTGCTGCAGGCCAGGAATTTTCCGTAGCGGCCGGTCCGTATGACCATTGCCTCGCCACAGTTGGGACACTTCTCGTCGGATGGCTCGGGCGCGGGACCCCGGTTAACCGCCACGTTTTTCTTGCCCGTGCAATTCGGGTAATCCGAGCAGGCCCAGAACTTCCCGTAGCGGCTTGATTTCAACACCATGTCCTTGCCGCACTCCGGGCACTTCTCCTCGGACTTGATGACCACCTTTTGCAGCTTGTCCTGGGCCCTGGCCAGATCTTTTTCAAAGGGAGTATAAAACGATTTAATTACCGACTGGCGGTCCATCGTTCCCTTGGCAATCTCGTCCAGGTCTGTTTCCATCCTGGCTGTAAAATTGAAATCGATAATCTCGGGGAAGTTGCTGACCAGCAGGTCGTTGACAATAATGCCGATCTCCTCCGGGCGCAGCTTGCCGGCGTCTTTGAAAACGTATTCCCTGTCCAGTATGGTGGAGATGATCGGCGCGTAGGTGCTGGGCCTGCCTATGCCTTTTTGTTCCAGTGCTTTAATCAAAGTTGCCTCGGTGTAGCGAGGAAGCGGCTGCGTGAAAAACTGCTCGGGAAAGAGGTCGACCAGGTTGAGCGGCTCGCCCTCCTTCAATTGAGGGATTGTAGCAGACTTAAAGTCATCGAACTCGTCTTTCTCCTCGTCGCGTCCCTCTATATACAGAGCCATAAAACCGGGGAACCGCAATGCGGAAGCCCTGGTGCGCAACAAATAGATCACCTCGTTCTTTTTAGATTCTGCCTCTATGTCCACGGTCAACGTATCGAAGATCGCCGCGGACATCTGGCTGGCCACCGCCCTTTTCCAGATCAGGTCGTAAAGCTGGTGCTGGTCCTTATTAAGGAATTTCTTGATGCCGTCGGGCGTCCGGTGGGCTTTGGTAGGCCGTATCGCCTCATGCGCTTCCTGCGCCATCTTGACCTTCTTGGTGAAAAGCCTGGGCGCTGCGGGCAGGTGTTGTTTGGAGAAATTGGCCGATATATAGGAACGTATCTCCTCGATGGCGGAAGCCGCTACGTTGGTTGAGTCTGTCCTCATATATGTTATCAGGCCGGCGTCGCCTTCCTCGCCGATAGGCAATCCCTCATAGAGCTGCTGCGCTATGACCATGGTTTTTTTCGCGGTGTAATGCAGCTTGCGCCAGGCCTCCTGCTGCAGGGTGCTGGTAATAAAAGGGGGTGATGATTGCCGGGCGACCTCTTTTTTCTGTATCGATTTGACCGAGTATTCGGACTCGCGCAGGGCTGCCATGATGTTTTCGCAATGGGCGGTATCCGGTATCTCCAATTTCCCATTGCCCGCCAAACCGATGAAGGATGCCCGGAAGGGCTGTCCCTTTTTAACCTTTTGCATCAGTTCAGCTTCTATTGTCCAGTATTCAACCGGGACGAATGCAAGTATTTCTTTCTCGCGGTCGACGATCAGCCTGACAGCGACCGACTGCACCCTGCCGGCCGAGAGGCCTTTAAGCACTTTTTTCCATAGCAGCGGGCTCAGCTTGTATCCGACCAGTCGATCGAGTATGCGCCTGGCCTGCTGCGCGTCAACCATCTTCATATCGATGGGTCGCGGATTTTTAAACGCCTCCAAAACCGCCTCCTGTGTGATCTCGTGGAAGGTCACGCGTCTGAGCGGAATATTATCCTTCTGCAGGTTGGCGGCCTTGATCAGGTGCCACGATATGGCCTCGCCCTCGCGGTCCGGGTCTGTGGCCAAATATACGGACGAGGCGCTGTTGGCAAGCTCCCTGATCTCCTTGAGCACCGACCTTCTCTCAGGGATATTTTTGTATTCCGGTTCGAAGTCGTTATCGATCAATATGCCCAGCCTGTCGGCCGGGAGGTCCCGCACATGTCCCATGGAAGCCCGAATAACGTAGTTTTTGCCCAGGATTTTACTCAGGGTCCTGGCCTTGGCCGGAGATTCAACGATCACAAGTTTAACAGTCATAGTTCTCTCAAATGAAAGCAGTTTAAAATTTCAGCCGGCTGTTCAGCGCGTAGGTCATGCCGCCCGTTTGCCTGACCAGGCCGTTCAGTTCCATGATTGCCAGGCAACTTATGACCGTGGAGATATCCAGCCCGCTGGCCCGGCAGATCTCGTCGACATGTGCCGGTTCCTCCGAGATGCATTTTATTATAGTCGATTCATTCCCGCCGGGGGTAAGCTGCTCCTTCATTTCGATCTGACGGGCAATTACGGGGAGACGCAGTTCCTCGAGGATATCGAGATGGTTCCTGACCAGCTTGGCGCCGTCCTGGATCAGCCTGTTGGGTCCGCGGCTCATCCCGGAAAGTATACTGCCCGGTACGGCGAAGACCTCCCTGTTTTGATCTACTGCAAAGCTGGCTGTGATCAGCGCGCCGCCCCTTTCCCCCGATTCTACCACCAGCACGCCGCGGCTGAGGCCGCTCAGTATCCTGTTGCGCCGGGGGAAATTCTCCGGCTTGGGCTTTGTTCCCAGCGGGTGTTCGCTGATCAGCGCGCCGTTCTCGAGTATGTCCTTGGCCAGTTTTAGGTTTTCCGGCGGGTAGACGATATCCAGGCCGCAGGCAAACACCGCGATGGTCCTGCCCCCGGCTTCCAGCGCAGACCTGTGCGCGATCGTATCGATGCCCCTGGCCAGCCCGCTTGTTATGGTTATGCCGTTCAGTGCAAGGTTGCTCACGATATCCTCAGCGACCTGCCTGCCGTATGAAGTGGCCTTTCTCGTGCCCACCACGGCAACGCTGTCGGCATCGGCGGCGGCCAGGTCACCGCGAACATATAAAACCGCCGGGTGGTCATGCGTTTCCTTCAATAGCGCGGGGTAGTCCGGCGATTCAAAGGTGATCACCTTAATCCTGTACTTTTCGATGAGTGACAGATCCTTAGCGAGATCTATACCCGGGCGGCTGGCTATTAAGTTGTCTGCAGTGCCGGCGTCAAGCCCGGCTTTTACCAGTTCCGACCGTGGCGCTGCCCAGGCTCTGTCAAGCGATCCGAAATGTGCCTTGAGCAGCGATAGCCGCACCCTGCCGATGCCCTGCACCCTGGTGAAGCCGATCCAGTATTTAAGCTCTCTTTCGTCAGGCATATAAATCGAGGTATTTTAACACAAGCGTCGAAGATGCAATAAAAGGCGGCCGGAAATGGCCTCATATGGAGAGGATTAAAGCCTGAGACGAGATATGAACCGGCCGGTCAGACAGCCTGTTCGCCGCTGAGCAATTTTTTAATCTCGGGGATGACTGCCACCGCTGCCTTGTACCCGGCCTCAATTGCCTCGGGGCCGCGGTGGAACTCGTAGACCTCGATATTGCTCACGTCCGGCTCGATCATGATATCGGCCTTTAGTATGCTGGCGAGTACCATCTCGTATTCCATCATATATATGGATTGTATCAGTGTATTCATCATGCCCGGCGCTCTTCGTGACTTTGTATTTCCGGTTAATCCCAGGTGTACGCGCTTTCTGGGATTAGTTAATACATTTACAGCTATGACGCAAGTTGCCCCCATGGATTTCACCACATCCGCCGGCACCGGGTTAAGCACCCCGCCGTCCACCAGGTAGCGGCCGTCGTAGTTCACCGGCACGAACACGACCGGTATGGATATGCTGGCGCGCACTGCCTTTAGAAGCGATCCCCGGGTGAGGATAACCTGACTGCCGGAACGAATATCGGTGGCTACGGCGGCATAGGGGATTTTGCACTGGTTGATGTCACGGTCGCCGATGATTGGCTTGAGAAAGCCCTCCACCCGCTTGCCGTGCAAAAAGCCTGCGCGGATGATGGTGAACTTGGGGTCCAGCAGATGGGTTATCTTGCGCAGGTTGGCCGTGCGAGCGAGCTCCTCCAGGTCCTCTATCTCTCCGTCTGCGGCATAACAGGCGCCGACCAGCGCTCCCATGCTGGTCCCGGCGATCATGTCGATGGGTATATCGGCTTCGCGCAGTGCCTTGATAACGCCGACATGCGCTATCCCCAGCGCCGCGCCGCTTCCCAGCGCCAGACCAATTTTCAAGTTAGCGCCCATGTTTTTCAGCAACTACCAGCATCTCAAAATCTTTAATGCCAAGTTTATCATTTCTTGAAAAGGCCCCGAGTTTTGCTCCGAAAATATCAATATTTTGGAATCCCAGAGACTTTAATAGCCACGTAATTTCCGGCGGCACATAATATCTTTCATTGCATTTCAATTCCCTCTTGTTCCCGAGGTCGTCTTCTACTGTCGTAGTATTGAAGTCGCGAAAAGTCATCAGGTCAAAGGAATTCTTGCGGTAGGTTGCATTGCCTTCCCGGGTTTTCGACGCACAGAATTCTTCAACGGAATTAAATAGCGGAAATAGTCCGTTCAAGGTTGTAAAAATCAATTTCCCGTTACTCTTTAATGCCCTGGTAACACTGCGAAGGATTTCATAATTCATTTCATCCGTTTCCATCAGGGGGAAGGCTCCTTCACAAAGCATTATTGCCAGGTCGTACTCATTGGTGAAAGGCAGTTTCCTTGCATCGTGTCTCTGAAAATCGATACGCAGGTTTTGCAGGCCGGCTTTTTCCTTTGCTCTTTCAAGCTGGGATTCCGACAGGTCGATTCCCGTAACCAGGTAGCCTCTTTTTGTCAATTCGATCGCATGTCTCCCGGTTCCACATCCGACATCAACGATTTTAAGCGACCTGTTGTAATCAATCTCCTTTTCGATGAAATCACATTCGCCGGTCGTGCCCTGTGTAAAACACTCATTGTCATACTGTATACCGTAGTTTTCAAATAGAGTTTCGTACCACTGTTTCATTTTGTGTTTCTCCGTGTCTACAAATGTGCTGAGTTAACCTGTCAACTGCACCGTCGCCCAAAGTGGCGGAGAGGATGGGATTCGAACCCATGGTAGCGGTGAAGCTACACGCGCTTTCCAGGCGCGCCTGTTAGGCCACTCCAGCACCTCTCCCGATAAAAAATATGGCGGAGAGGGTGGGATTCGAACCCACGAGGCTCTCGCCCACCGCTTTTCGAGAGCGGCACCATCGTCCACTCGGTCACCTCTCCGCTGTGTGTCCATTATATCACCCCGGATACGCCGGAAAAAAACTGAGACGGCGAGGCCGCTGCCGCCGATCGGCTACTGCCCCATTATTGATATCGAAAGGCAAGAAAATTGAATTGTTCAGTTTGTGGTGATATTATTTCAATTCATTCTCAGGCCGAGGATTTACCGCTGCTGAGGAGGAAAGGCAATGTACAAGAAAATAATGGTGCCGCTGGACGGCTCACAGGTCGCTGAATGTGTTATGCCTCACATTGAAACTATTGCTAAAAAGTCCGCCGCCAAAGTCGAGCTGGTGTCCGTGATCGAGCCGCTGGAGATCCCTACCAGGGGGCATATCGCGATAAGCGATGACGAGATCAAGCAGATAGATGCCGCGGGCAAGAGGGAGGCCACCAAGTATCTTGATCAGGTATCCACCAGGCTCACCAAGGCGGGCATCAAAGTCGAAACCGTGATACTGAGCGGCAATGCCGCAGACAGGCTGGTCAGGTACGCTGTAAATAATGGTGTGGACCTTATCATCATGGCCACCCACGGGCGCTCCGGAATATCGAAATTATTCTGGGGCAGCGTGGCGGAGAAGATACTCAGGGCCGTGGATATCCCTGTTTTATTGATTAAGACGGCGACTTGCGAGACAGAGTCCTGATATATCTACGCTGGAGTTATTCAGATTCCGTATTTAATTGAGCCGGCCCTATATTTTGATGTATAAATGAACAGTTACCTGCTTACCGCTCAGGTACCGGACCAGCCCGTAGTTGCCATAACCGTGGGGCTGTCCCTGGTCATCCTGGCGGTGCTGATACTGCCTTTTGTGGTGAAGAGAGTCGAGGAAAATCTCGAACTTTTCTTCCTCATCATGGGCGTCTGCGCCGTGACCATCTCCGGTCTGTGGAGTCTGGAATTGATCATCGAGGCGTTCAAAGCCCCGGTCGAAATCAGCAACGTGCCCATCGGCATCTTCCAGGTTGTGCTGGTATTCGGCCTGCTGATACATTTCTTCAACAGGGCTTTCTGCCGGGGTGTTCTCTCAGTTGCCTCAAAGCTCGGCTGGAGGGTGTTTACCTTTCTGATAATCCTGACCTTCGGTCTTTTATGCAGCGTGGTATCCATCATTGTTACGGCCGTACTGCTTTCGGAGGTTATCGCAGCCATTCCTTTGAACAGGGGGGAGAAAATCAAGTTTGCAGTAATAGCCTGTTTTGCCATGGGGCTGGGCGCGGTCCTGACCCCTGTGGGCGAGCCGCTATCGACCATACTTGTCTCAAAGCTATCCGGGCCGCCCTATCATGCCGGTTTCCTCTTCTGCCTGCAGGTCTTTGGCCTCTATGTGATACCCGGTGTAGTGGCTGTCGCCCTGTTCGGAGCTTTCTATATCGGCAGGCATGTGCAAAGCAGCAACTTCAAACACTCGGTAAATTACACGGAAACACTCAAGACCGTTATACTGCGGGCCGTGCGGGTATATTTCTTCGTGGCCGCGCTGATACTGCTGGGAGAAGGCATGAAGCCCATCATTGTATGGTACGTAGTACACGTGCCTGCGGCGGCTCTTTACTGGATCAACACGATATCCGCCGTTTTGGATAATGCCACGCTGACGGCCATGGAGATAGGCCCGGGCATGCTGCTGTCGCAGATCACGGCCATTACCATGGGACTGCTGATAGCGGGCGGAATGCTGATACCGGGCAATATACCCAACATCGTGTCGGCCGGCCGATTAAAAATCAGCATGAAGGAATGGGCTATCGTAGGCGTACCTATGGGGCTCGTGTTACTGGTTGTCTACTTCCTCGTCCTGCTGCCGCTTTTCATCAACCCGTCCGGCGGTTGATTTGCCAAATAAAAAATAAACTTGATATACTAAGCAACCTGTCAATGTTCCGGGAATTGATGATGGCCGATTAAATGATTGCTGTGCCCCTGTAGCTCAGGGGATAGAGCACCGGCCTCCGGAGCCGGGTGCGAGGGTTCAAGTCCCTCCAGGGGCGCATCGAACCCATGGTTTTAAAAGATTAGATAAATGAAACAGGGTACAACTATCGAAATTCGCTGGCACGGCCGGGGCGGCCAGGGTGCGGTTACATCCGCCGAGTTGACCGCGCTGGCCGCGATGCGCGAGGGCAAGTTCGCCCAGGCCTTCCCCAGCTTCGGCCCTGAGAGACGCGGCGCGCCCGTGCTGGCCTTCAACCGCATCAGCGAAGACACGCCGATCCGAATCCGTTCCGGGGTAGTGAAGCCGGATATCGTGATAGTGCTTGATCCCGGGCTGGTCACGTTGATTAACGTGGTGGACGGGCTGAAGCCGGGTGGTACTCTGATCGTCAATAGCACCATGACCATCGAGGACCTGAAGCAGGAGTTCAGCGGCGACTGGAAGCTGGCGGTGGTCAATGCATCCGCCATCGCCCGGGAGCTGCTGGGAGTAAATATAGTCAATACAACCATGCTGGGCGCGCTGATCAAGGCCACCGGCATAGTTGAAATGGAGTCGCTGAGTGAGCCGCTGGCCGAGAAATTCGGCGCCCGCTCCAGGGCTAATCACGATGCATGCAGCAGGGCCTTTAGCAGCACAGTGCTGGGCGAGATAACCACCGGCGGACCCAAGAAAGAGAAGAATTTCCAGGCTGAGAAGCTTCCCAAATGGAACGAGCTGCTGGTAGGATGCGCGGTCACGGATGTGGGAAACACCAAGCGATTCTGCA
>Ga0265595_1001532_pt1 | contig 17441 bp, 16 predicted proteins | sample saktaG_15_FD_190148 | JGI IMG/M metagenome (GOLD analysis project Ga0265595, IMG submission 190148) | Saline water microbial communities from Sakinaw Lake, British Columbia, Canada - sak_2013_06_06_50m | ecosystem: Environmental > Aquatic > Non-marine Saline and Alkaline > Saline ... | reverse complement strand
ATCTTATTTTTAAGTGTTTTTTCTTGTTCTAATGCATTATTTAATAGGTCAGTAATTTCTAACCACGATTTATAATTTTCTTCTGATTTTAATAGCTGGGCATTTAATAAGTCTTCCTTTTTCTCGATTTCGCTAATTAAACCTGTTTTATCCTTTGAGATTTTTTTTATGGCTGTATCAATTTTTTTAGAAGCAGTTTCATAAGAAATATCTTCTTGACCACCTGAAACTAAATTTCTTAGTTTGGTTTCAAATTCTTCTCCCCCATTTATTTCTATATCTTCTTGTCTTATGAAAGCGGTTTTATCAAATGTATCTGCCTTAACCTCAAAGAACATCTCGCCCGGCTCACTGCCCGAAAATTCCTCTATTGTTTCGCCTGTTGCAATATTTCTAACTATTGGTTTTTTATTTGTGTTTTTTCTATATTCTCTTTCAATAATTAGGTTTTTACCATTAAACATAACTTCCATTGTTCCAATTACAACATCACTACCCCAAGGAAAATACTTTTCCTTTTCTGTAATGGGATTGATTTTTGATATTTTTGTAGAGGGCATTCCATAAAGCATAAAACGAATAAAAGCAGTAATTGTGCTTTTTCCTGCTTCGTTTTTCCCCTCAATTAAGTTTATTCCATCTTCTAACTCAATTTCTTTATTAATAAATTTTCCAAAGCTAATTAAGTTTAGTTTTTTAATTATCATAACCAGCAACCTCCTCGCCTCGTAAAGTTGCTAACCCATATTTTAAAGCTTTTTCATACAAGGGTTTTTCGCCCTCAGTAGCATTATTCATTTTTTCAAATATTTTTTTTGCAAATAAACCTCTTAAAGTATTTTCGTTTAAATAACTTTCAATATCCTCTTTTATTGAGGTGTTATCCTTTATTTCTAAATAAAAAACATTGTCAAAGTCATCTAATAAAACAGATGAATTTATAAGTAGTTCGGACGACACTTGCCCTGTTAAAACAATTCTTACAATATCATTTTTTGTTTTATTTATGAGTTGCTCATTTGTTTTTTCTTTAATAAAACTATGCTCGGTAGCACCTGAAATATCAACAGTAATAATATCATATTTTCTTTTGTTTACGGGTATGAAATTAAGGCTGTGTTTTTTCTTTCCTACTAATCCTAAAATAACTCCTCTATCTGAAAGTTCGTCAAAGCCTCTGCCCTCAGGACAACCGGGATAAGCAAAACAAGTGTCCTTTTCGCTTAATATTTCGGAATATTTATGTATATGCCCTAATGCAATATAATCAAGCCCTGAAAACGAAATTTCTTCTTTAGTTAATGGGTAATAAGTGCTTTGTTCATTTGAATTAACTAATTCCCCGTGAAATAGCATTATATTAATTCTTTCATTATTATTTACCTTAAAATCCTTCAAATAATGTCTTTCGCTATTAGGAGAAACACAAGCAAAACCATAAACGCTAACATTTAATTTTTCAATGTCCACACATTCTATTTCACTGTTTTTAAAAATATATACATTTTCAGGATATTCATTAGAAGCAAATATTGATGTCCTTGAATAATAATCATGATTTCCCGGTGTAATAAAAAACTGAATATTATGTGCCTTTTGCATAGCCAAAGCTAAAAATTTTTGAGTTTCATTTGTTACAAATTCATTGTCAAAAAGGTCGCCGGGAATTAGAACCAATTGCACCTCATTTGTTATTGCTAAACCTACAATATTTAAAAAAGTGTCCCTTAAATCTTGTTGTCTAATTTTAGGGTCCACTATTCCACTTGAAAATGGCGAATCAAGATGCAAATCAGCAGTATGTAATATTTTAATCATAAGCTTTTTCCTTTCTAAACTCTAAAATAGGGATAAGGGGTAAAGGGTAAGGGGAAGTGAACTTCGTTCATAATACACAATTTACAATTAATTAAATAAAGAAAATAGTTTTGACACCGAAATTGTTACTTGTTACCTGTTAATTGTTACTTAAACTCCAAGTTTCAATCCCACCAAAAATATCATTTTGCACCGGTAAAATATTTCCTATTACATTTCTTGAAATGGCAAGTGCAGAATTATTATAATATAAAGGGATAAATGGAGTTTCATCTTCAAATGCGAAAATTGCTTCATCAATTCCAGTTGCTCCACTATCAAAATCGTTTATTATCTTAGTTAAAACATTATAATCCCATCCACCTTTGTTTACTAACGGCTCTCCTAAAACTGAAATATCCATATTATCAGGAATTTTAACCTCTCCAAAAAACAAATCAAAATCCTTTGCATTTAGTGCATTATTATATTCATTTGAAGAAAGTGCAGTTACAGTAACATTGATGTCAAGTTTTTTAAAATTGTCTGCAATTCTGTTTGTGGCATCTAATCTAAATCTATTATCAGAATTAACAACAATATTTAAGGTAACGGGTTTGCCAAATATTGCTCTTTTTCCATTATTATCTTTTGCAAAACCAGCTTCTTCAAAAAGGATTATAGCTTCTTCTTTTGAATATTTATCTTTTGGCAATTCAGTTGATAAAATTTCTTTCCATTTTGGATTAAAAGGATGCCAAATTGGCTCGCTATGAGAAAGCAAAATTTCGCTTGTTAATAAAGTGCGATTGATTGCCAAGGACAGCCCTCTTCTAATTCTTTTATCCAATAAATAGTCTTTACTATAATTCACTCCTAAAAATGATATTATATTTGTTGTAAATTCCTTTAACTCAATATTTCCGTAGTAAGCGGCAGTTGATGAATTTAAATCGGCATAAACCGCTCCAATTGAACCGGAATTAAAGGTGTGAAAAAGAGTATTCATATCTGGAATTTCAGTTATCTTAATATTGCTTATTTTTGGCAACAATCCCATAATCCATTTATCATTTGCCTTTAAACTATATTGACCTTTATCATTTGATAATACATATCTGCCAGAACCTATTGGTATATTACCATTTAGATCCGAATTCTTTTTTATAATTGGAATATCAAATAAATTTATATTTCTCTTAGCAGTTGAATTAGTATTTACAGTAAATGTATTCTCTTGTGCACTAAAAGAATATATATATTTAAACTTTGTATAGTAACTTGAAACACTATCTTTGGCTATCAAAAAAGAATAAGCTATATCCTCAGCTGTAATTGGGCTACCATCCCAAAACAAAGCATTGCTCTTTATTTCAAAGGTAAAACTATTGCCATTTTGAGTAACTTTATTAGCAATAATATTTTCCGCCTCAAAACTATTGCTCAATCTAATTAAACCATCATAGCATAATTTTAAAAGTTGTTTATTAGTATTGCTTTTTGCTAATATTGGGTGCAATTGTTCTCCTGAAATACAAGCTAAGACAAAGGGTAAATTTGCATTAGTTTGATTACTGCTAACTTTTATGTTTGAAGAAATATTGGCAGAATTTTTACTGCAAGAAAATAAAGATAATATTATGATAATAATTAAAAATAATGAAATAATCTTTTTCAATATTTGTATCGCTCCTTATATTTAATCACTAATTCTTGTATAAAAAATTGTGCAAACCAAAAAAAAAAAAAATTACATAAAAATTGTTGACAAATTACTAATAAGATGTTAAAATAAATTTATAAAAATAATAAAAATCGCTTCCCGATAATAGCAAAACTATCGAAAGGTAGTGACGCAAAGCTTTAGGGCCTAAGGGATATATTTCCTATGGTAGCCAGTTGCCGAATGAAGATACTAATGTTTTGTGTGCGTTTTAACAGTTGTGGTCATTCTGTTTTTATGCATATTTTCATTAATAAACTTTTCTACAGTTCGGAATTTATTTTCGGACTGTAGTTTTTTTATTGCACAAACTGACATCTTGTATAGGAGCAATTATTATGAATAACAAAAAGAAATTTAAAAACAGATATACATTTATATATATAATTGGAATAATAGTAGCAATTTTTTTTGCTATTGGTGTATCAATTTTAGTACTTTTATTTATGCCTATTTCTTTTTCATATATTTTTCTTTCTTTTTTGAAAATACTCCCCCGTATTTGAAAAAATACAAATTATTTAAGGATGCTTTTTAGCATCCATTTTTTTTATTAAATAAAGAGAGAACTCATAGGTAAATCCTCATAAATTCTTTCTATAGCTTCAGCAAAAACCGAGGCTGAAGTAAGGACGGTAATTTTTGGATTTTTCTTTTCATCTGAAAGAGTAATTGTATCAAGCATAACAAGTTCTTTAATTACACTATTATTTATTCTTTCAATGGCGGGACCAGAGAATACTCCGTGAGTAGCACAAGCATAAACTTCGTTTGCCTTACCCATATTGATTAATGCCTTAGCCGCATTACAAAGAGTTCCGGCAGTATCAATCATATCGTCAACTAAAATAACAGTTTTTCCCTTGACATTGCCTATAATATTCATAACTTCCGAATCATTTGCCTTTTGTCTTCTTTTATCCACTATGGCCAAAGGTGCTTCTAATCTTTGTGCAAAACTTCTTGCTCTTGTTACAGAGCCTAAATCTGGAGAAACAACAACAATATTTTCTTTATCATTAGCAAATTTCTTTGCAAAGAAAGGAGCTAAAATGGGAACACCTAACAAATGGTCAACAGGAATGTTAAAAAAACCTTGAATTTGTGGTGCGTGTAAATCCATTGTTAATACTCTATCTGCTCCTGCTGTGGTAATTAAATCAGCTACCAATTTTGCAGAAATCGGGTCTCTTGGCTTTGATTTTCTATCTTGTCTTGCATAAGAATAATATGGAATAACAGCAGTTATTCTACCTGCTGAAGCTCTTTTGAAAGCATCAATCATTATTAAAAGCTCCATAAGATTATTATTCACAGGAGTGCAAGTAGATTGCACGACAAAAACATCCGAGCCACGAACCGATTCGTTAATAGAAACTGCTATTTCCCCATCTGAAAAGGTGCCGACTATTGAATTGCCAAGTGGCAAGCCCAAAGAATCAGCAATTTGCTTTGCTAAATCGTGCGAAGCATTGGCGGCAAATACCTTGATGTTTTTCCCATGTGCAATCATTTTTTATCTGTCCTTTCATTTTTAGATATTAGTGGCTGAAGATTTGAAATTTTGTTAATTAGTAATTTATATATCTAAACAAATTTGCATTAAATATTTAAACTAAAGCTGTATTTAAAGCGTTTTTTACAGCTTGAATAATGCCATTACTTGTTCTCGTTGCACCTGAAACAACATCTACATTAGTTGATTGTGCTGTAACAATTTCTTGTGGAATAATTTTAATAGGTTCATTTGCATAACTTGGAGTATCATTATTTGCTAAGACCACAACTGATGTTAGCTTATCATTTAATATTGTTATAGAAACTTTAAACCCCGGCCTGTAACCTGTAGCTATTCCATAGAATGTACCATTTTTATATTTATATAATTGTGAACTGCTGACCTTTGAACTAACTGACGAAGAACTTGCAAACTGAGAACTTATAGTATTTGAATTTGGCACACTTGAAGAAACGGAATTATTATCAATATTTGAGGAATTGTCTGAAGAGTTAGATAATGAGTTATTTGAGTTGTCTTGTGCTATATTTGAAGACATTACTATATTGTTAATAGTTTCAACTGTTTTATTATCTAAATAAACCGGCAATTTCAAAACTACGGCGTAAACTATTATTATAAATGAAGCAAGAATTGTGCTAATTAAAACAGGCTTTAATTTTGAACCGGCGAATTTTAAACTAACATTATTTCTTGGGCATACTTTAATACATTTATTGCAGTTATTACATTCTCCGGATTTAATGACACTTTTTTTGTATAATGGAATATGCATAGAACAATTATCGGTGCAAATTCTACATTTTCCGCATTTTTCTTTTGGCTTTGATAAATATAGCAATTTTGTTTTTGAAAATAAAGAAAATATCGCTCCCAAAGGACATAAATAACAGCAAAAAACCTTTCTATGAAAAATGAGGAAACAACAATAATAAGAAGAATAATAAACCCAAATAAATAAAATGAAATGGCATCATTTACATTTGGTAGCATTGCAAAAGCATCCCATGGACTATATAAACTAATGTGGATACCGCTATTAGTTATAATTAGAATAAAAATAACTGCCAATATTAAAAATTTTAATTTTTTTAATATACTATCAAGCTTTTCATTTATTTTTAATTTCTTTTTTAGTTTACCTTTTGGAATTTTATATATTAAATCACCTAATGTTCCAAAAGCACACATCCAGCCACAAAAAAATCTACCCAATATTATTGTAAGAGGGATGACAAGCAAAAGTTCAATCATACTCGGGAAAAGATATGATAAGTTAAATGTTCCTTTAAAAAAAGATAAAACCAAATCATTTATTTCTTTAAAGGTAATTGAGAAAATAGATGGAAACAAGAAAAAAAATAATAATTGAGTAAATGTTCTTAATATCTTATTTATATCAAGTTTCTTTTTTATGTTATCATCTCCTAATGAGAAATTGCAAATTCATTTTAATTATCATTTATCATTCCTATTTGTTGCCCAATTTTCCTTTATAATTTGTCTTGACCTTGCAATTGCAAGAGCATTTTCTGGAACATCATCAGTTATAGTTGAGCCTGCGGCTATATAACTGTTATTTTCCACTTTAACTGGGGCAATAAAATTTGAATTACAGCCTATAAATACATTGTCTCCAATAACTGTTCTGAATTTATTTTTGCCATCATAATTTACTGTTACAGCCCCACAGCCAAAATTCACTTTACTTCCAACATCGCTATCTCCTACATAGGTTAAATGAGCAATGCTTGTTTTATCTCCAACATTGGAGTTTTTAATCTCAACAAAATCTCCAACCTTAACTTGCTTTCCAAAATGACAATTTGGTCTAATATTACAAAACGGGCCAATTATAGTGCCTTCCCCAACATAACTTAAATCACAAAAAGAAGCCTTTATTGTTACATTTTGGGAAAGTTCACTATCCGAAATAAAGGAATTAGGGCCAATTAAGCAATTTAAACCAATTGTTGTTTTTCCTTTTATTATTGTGCCACTTAATATAGTAGTTCCCGTAGAAATTTCCACATCAGGACCAATAATAACTCCATCGGTGCAGGGAATATAAACTCCGTTATTAATGTGTCTTTCTAAAATCTTATCTCTTAAAATATCAGATAAAGCCTTTACTCCTGCTGAATTTCTAAGTCTTTTGCACACAACAGGAATTTTATTAGCATTAAAAGCTATTTCTTGAAATGATTTATTTTTTTCAACTTGTTTAATCAATTCCTTTGCACTAATAATAAGCCCAACAGTAGCTCCATTCTCATTTTCGCCCTCTTGATATACTGCTAACGCAACAGGCAAACTATACTCATTATATGAATTCAAAGCATTTTTTAAACTTTCCTCTGCCCAATATGGAACAAAAGCAGAAACTATTAATATATTTTTATCCTTATATTTATTAATAAAGTCCTTAGCCATTAATAATGCACTAGATGAAGTTATTTGTTCATCTCCACAAAAAATTTGAATTCCTTCATAGGCAAATTCTTTTGTTTTTTTATATGCTCCTGCTAAACAAATGTTTTTTATTCCAGCTTTTTTTATAGCTTCATATGTCCAAAGTGAAACACTTTTAAACAAAAGGTCGGCCCCGGCAATTGGAACATTACATTCGTCATTATCGTAATAAGATAAAACAATTCCACATAAATTTTCCATAATAAATAAACACTCCTTAGCAAATGAATTAAATAGTTTGTTGTATATATTATCGTATAAAATCCATTTTTTTGCAATAGAAAAATCATTTTTTTTATTTTAATTATGTTTTAGAGCATTAAAAACATTTTTAAATGTTTAATTATCCTTTTAATAGTGTTATAATACATAAATAAAGGCAGGCGAGAATTTTGCGAAAATTATTGAAGGCTATATCTAATTACATAAAACTTATTGATAAGTGGCTAATTTTCTTAGCCCTTTCTTGCAGTGCCTTTGGTATAGTGCTTATTTATAGTGCTACAAACAACACATTATTAGGCGAAAGAAATGTAACTGTTCAGTTGTTTTGTTTGTTATTTGGTTTTATTTTGATGCTGTTGATTTCAAAATTTGATTTTGAACTTTATGAGGACATTGCAAAATATATTTTTATTGTTTTTATTGTTGCTTTGATTGTTACTTATTTTGTTGCAACCGAAGTTAAAGGAAACCGAAATTGGATTAATTTTGGTTTAATAAATCTTCAAACCTCTGAAATTGCTAAATTTGCATTTATTATTACTATGTCTGTTCATATTTCAAAGTTGGACGAAAATTTAAATGAATTTAAAAACATTTTATTTGTTTTGCTTCACTTTTTAGCTTATATAATCCCAATTTTAATTCAAGGAGATGTTGGCTCTGCTTTAATTTATTTAGCAATGTTTACAGTAATGCTTTTTATTGGAGGGCTAAAACTTAGATATTTTGCAGGTGCAACCGTTGTTTTAGTGGCAAGTTCAGGTTTTATTTGGAACAGTCTATTGATGGATTATATGAAAAATCGAATTATATCCACCTTTAACCCGGAACTTGACCCTTTAAAAACCGGCTATCAGGCTATTCAATCAAAAATTGCAATAGGTTCAGGGAAAATGTGGGGTAATGGGCTTTTTAACGGAATTCAAACACAGTATAATTTATTGCCGGAAAAGCACACCGATTTTATTTTTTCAGTCGCAGGAGAAGAACTCGGTTTTGTTGGTTGTAGTTTAATTATTCTTTTATTAACTCTTTTAATTTTTAGAATTGTTCGAAACGGCAGTCGTTCTAAAAACAACTTAGGCACTATTATATGTTTTGGAGTTGCGGCAATGCTTGGAGCTCAAATGCTTGAAAATATTGGAATGTGCATAGGATTTTTGCCGGTTATCGGCATAACATTGCCTCTTTTTAGTTATGGTGGCTCCTCGCTAATTAGTGTTTTCATTTGCTTAGGGCTTGTTTTGAATGTTGCTTCGCAAAAAACAGGAATTAACTTTAAAGATGAAATTTAATAAGTGGAAAGTGGAAAGTGGAAAGTGGAAAGTGGAAAGTTGAAAGTGGCTGAAAATGCCTTTGATACAATAATTGTTAATTGTTCCCTGTTAATTGTTAATTGTAATAGGTGCTTGAATTCTAATCCCGCTTTTGCCACCGCTTTTGCCTTCAATTAGTATTAAAGATGGCTCTTTTTTTATGTCTGAATGAACAAAACAAAGTTTTTTCGCCTCTATTTTATGCTTTCGCATAAGGCAAATAATATCCGATAATCTTTCGGGCTTGTGAATTAAATAAAAACGACCGCCAAATTTTAATAGTGATTTAGCACAAATAATAACATCCTCTAAAGTGCAGGTAGCCTCGTGCCTAGCACTTTTTATATTTTCATTTTTGTTTATTAGTCCTGTATTTTCTTGCTTGTAGGGAGGATTACACACAACAATATCAAATTCATTTTTAGGTAAAATACCATCTAATTTTCGCAAATCTGCATTAATTATTTTAATCTTTTCTTGCAAATTGTTAAGTTTTATAGTTCTGTAAGCCATATCAAAACTTATAGGGTTTAATTCAATTCCATAAATTTCGCAGTTTTCATTTTTTGCAATAAGTAATATTGGAATTATACCTGTTCCTGTTCCTAAATCAGCTACTTTTTCGCCTTTTTTAACCTTTACAAAATTGGATAGCAAAACTGAATCAGTCCCAAATTTAAAAACAGTTTGCGACTGAATTATTTTATAATTTTTAATGCCCAATTCCTCTAAAACTTCCGTTTCCTTTAAAATAAAAATCACACCTTAATTAGTTGTTAAGAATGCTTTAATTATATTATACTTTATTTACAAAGGCAATAAAAATATCATTTAATTAATTAGGAATGAGGAACGGCAATTGACAATTTAATTAAGTAACAGGTAACAGGTAACAAGTAACAAGTAACAAGTAACAAGTAACATTTTCTTATTTCTATATTGACTACTAACAACTAAACTGTCATTGCGAACGAAGTGTGGCAATCTCATTGTTAATTAGGAATGAGAAAATAGAGGTAAAATAAAAAACGGGTTGGTTTTAGCCAATCCGTTTATTCATTTAAAAATTATTTTTTTAATCTTTATCGGAAATCATTTTTTACGGGTGAGGTATAGCTGAAAGCTATAATTTACAAGGGTTTCAAGGTATGCTATAATATTATTAATGACAAAATATTTGTGAATTTTTTATATCTAAACACACAAAATTTAAAACAAAATTAAATATATTTTAAAGGAGAATTTTTGTGGAAAGTTTTATTAAAGAACTGTATTTTGGAAATATCAACCCACAAGCAAAGGAATTTAAAAGAGATTCTGAATATGCCAAAGCAATGAATGTTTTGGCTGAGAACGAAAGCCTGTTGACTAAAATGTTAAAAGATGAGGAATTAAAGCTTTTTTTAGAATTTGTAAACAGTTATTCATCAATTATGGGAATTGAAACAACCGAAACCTTTGTTCAAGGCTTTCGCTTAGGTGCGTCTTTTACCATTGATACATTTATTAATAAAGAAAGTGAGTTTAAGAGTATTGAATAATGAAACCACAAAAAAATTAGGAATGAGATTGCTTCGTTTTACTCGCAATGACAATTAGTTCCTCATTTCTAATTAACAATGAGATTGCTTCGGGTTCCTTCGTCGGGATACGCCTCAGGACGACACTGCGGTGTCGACTATGCAATGACAAATTTAACAATTAGCAAAATACATATAAAGAAAATGGCAAATCCTCCGTCGCCTTTGGCGACACGCTAAATTATAATATCAAGTGCAACAGTAAAAAAAATAGTAGATTGCCACACTTCGTTCGCAATGACAATTCGTTTCTCATTTCTAATTAACAATGAGATTGCCACACTTCGTTCGCAATGACAATTCGTTTCTCATTTCTAATTAACAATGAGATTGCCACACTTCGTTCGCAATGACAATTAGTTTCTCATTTCTAATTAACAATGAGATTGCCACGGGCTCCTTCGTCGGGATACGCCTCAGGACGACACTGCGGTGTCGGTTATGCAATGACAACTGCTTTTTTTGTGTGCTCTTGCCCTGTGGTTAATACATAATTGACTTTTATTTAAATTAAGTTTATAATTGTTTAAAGGATAAAGGAAATCTGACCTCTGAATCAGTTATCAGCTATCAGCTATCAGTTGTCAGTTGTCAGTATTCTGATTTCTGATTTCTGACCTCTGACCTCTGTCTTCTGACCTCTGACTTCTGAAAAGGTGGTTTTTTATGCCAACTCCGCTATATTCGTTTTTAACCGATTTTGCTAAAAAAAATAAAACCCGTTTTTGTATGCCCTCGCACAAGGGAAAGGGCATAGGCAGTTTTTTGGACGATGTATTCCCTTATGATATTACTGAACTACCAGACAGTGATAATTTATATATCTCAAATGATGTAATAGGAAAAGCTGAGAATTTAGCGGCAAAAGCCTTTTTTAGCAAGGCGACTTGTTTTTGCACTACGGGAGCGTCTTCTTGTGTTAAGGCAATGCTTGCGTTAGGCTCAGTAAAGAGTAAAAACATAATTGCCGATAGGTTTTGCCATTCAAGTGTAATTGATGCTTTTGCTCTACTTGATTTAAAGCCAAAATTTTTATATAATGATTATGTTGATAATTTTAATATTCCAATTCCGCCTACAAAGGAACAGGTTGAAAGGGCGATAAAAAGCACTAAAAACCCCTCTTGTGTTTTTGTTACAAGCCCAAATTACTATGGTTTAATGGCGGATATTAAAGGAATATCTGAGGTTTGCAAAAAGCATAACATTTTGCTTTTGGTAGATAATTCTCACGGAACTCATTTAGCATTTATTGATAATGGCAAAGAACACCCTAACTCGCAAGGAGCCGATATTGTTTGCGATTCTGCACATAAAACTTTGCCTGTTTTAACAGGCGGGGCATTTTTGCATATTAATTGTGATATTACAAGGCAACTGTCTTTGCTAAAATTACAAATGTTTAGTTCCACAAGCCCGTCCTATTTAATTATGGCATCTCTTGACTATGCAAGGGAATATTGCGAGAAAAACGGGCAAGAATTATATAAAAGACTGTTTGAAAATATAGAGTATTTAAAAAAAGAGTTATCCCATTTAGGTTATGTTTACCTTGACACTAAAAACTGCGATAATACGAGGCTTACAATTTGCACAGCAAATTTAGGAATAAACGGACATAAAGCATATGAATATTTATATTCTCAAAATATTGCGTGTGAAATGGCGGACCAGCGAAATATTGTGCTAATTTTTTCACTATTAGACAAGCAAAGCGATTTAGAAAAACTTATTTTAGGGCTAAAATCTTTAAAAACTATTAGCAAAAAAGAAAACATAATTAATAAGTCCTTTTCTCTTATTAAACCTAAAAGGGCAATGTCCATTAGAAAGGCTTTATTTTCAAATAGTGAAAGAACGAATATAAATAGTAGTAAAGGGCGAATAATTGCACAAAATATTATTGTTTACCCTCCATCTGTGCCAATTATTATTGCCGGTGAAATAATTGATGACAATGTAATTGAAATTTTGAAAAGGGAAAATATAAGTGAAGTATTTGTTACTATATAAGTGAATAGAAAGGAGAAAACCTTATGAAACTAATAATGGCAATAATTAACAAAGATGACGGGGCTGAAGTCCAAAAAGAACTTACAAAGGCAGGCTTTTCTGTTACAAAACTTTCCACAACAGGTGGGTTTTTAATGGCGGGTAATATTACTTATCTTATTGGTATTGACGATAATAAGGTGGATAATGTTTTATCTATTATTGAAAAGTTTAGCAGTAAAAGAACCGAAATGCTGGTTTCTTCCTCTATTGGAACTGATATTTACCCATCTGAGCCTATTGATGTTACTGTTGGCGGTGCAACTATATTTGTTTTAAATGTTGAAAGGTTTGAAAAAATTTGATTAATTTATTAGATGACTTAATTGGCAATGAAATATTAAAGGAAAATTTAAAAGCTACAATTGATAGCGAAAAACTAAGCCATAGTTATTTAATAGAGGGTAACATTGGCTCTGGAAGGCACACACTTTCCACTATTTTGGCGAGTTCAATTGTATGCACAAGTGAGAATAACAAGCCTTGTGGCATTTGTAGAGATTGTAAAAAGGTTATTAATAAATCACATCCAGACATTATTAATGTAGACCTTTTAAAAGATAAAAAATCAATTGGAGTAGAAGAAATTAGAGAACTTTGCAAGGACATTTATATTTCACCTAATGAGGCTGTTAAAAAGGTTTATGTTTTTCAAAATGCTCATCTTATAACCCCTCTTGCTCAAAATGTGCTTTTAAAATCAATTGAGGAACCTCCCCCATTTGTTGCTTTTATATTTATTATGGAAGACGGATACCATCTTATTCCCACTGTTGTTTCCCGCTGTGTTAAACTTTCGTTAACGCCTGTTAAAGAAATGCAAGTCTTAAATTACATAAAAGATTTAAATATTAATGCAAAACAAGAAAAAATATCCGAAGCAGTTAGGTTTAGTGAAGGCTTAATAGGTAAAGCATTAAACATTTTAAAGGATAACAGTAAAAATAAAACAAAGGGCTTGTGTGATAGTTTTTTTGAAGTCTTGCTAAACCAAAAGGAATATGATTTTATTTTGCTTAGTGATAAATGTGCTGGAAAAGAAAGAGATAAATATTCAGAGTTTTTAGAGGTTTTATATACATTTTTAAGAGATATTTCTGTTTATAAAATTTCAAGAAATGAAAATAATTTAATTTTTTTTGATAGAAGGTTGAATATTTCTTTGTTTTCGGATAAAATGACTAATAGGCAAATTTTAAAGTTAATGGATTACACAATTGAAACAATTAATGCTTTAGAGCAAAGTTGCAACTTTAGTTTGTGGACAAATTCGTTTTTTGCTAAATGTTGGGAGGAAGTACATTGACCGAGATTATCGGAGTTAGATTTAAAAGAGTTGGCAAGACTTATTATTTTTCCCCTAAAAACCTTAAATTTTTGAAGGGAGAATTTGTTATTGTTGAAACTGCCAGAGGTATTGAATATGGCGAAGTTGTTATGGAAAATCGTGAGGTTGAGGACGAAAAAATTGTTTCTCCTTTAAAAGAAGTTATCCGCAAAGCAACTGAAGAGGACCAAAAAAAAGCACTGGAAAACTTAAATAAGGAAAAAGAAGCATTTGTAACTTGCGAAAAAATGATTCAAAAACATAAACTTGAAATGCATTTAGTGGATGTTGAGTTTACTTTTGATAATAATAAAGTATTGTTTTATTTTACAGCAGAAGGAAGAGTTGATTTTCGTGAACTTGTAAAGGATTTGGCAAGTGTTTTTAGAACTCGAATTGAGCTAAGACAAATTGGCGTTAGAGATGAAGCCAAAATGTTGGGTGGCCTAGGAATTTGCGGAAAAACTTTTTGTTGTTCAACTTTTTTAGGTGAATTTAGCACCGTTTCAATTAAAATGGCAAAAGAGCAAGGCCTTTCTTTGAACCCTGCTAAAATTAGTGGCACCTGTGGGCGACTTATGTGTTGCCTAAATTTTGAGCAGGAGGGGTATGAACAATTATTAAAAAATATTCCAAAGGTAGATGCGATTGTTTCTACTCCTTTGGGTAATGGAATTGTAACCAATATTGATGTTTTGCAGGGCAAGTTAAAGGTTCGTTTAGATGGAGACAATATTCCTAAACTTTTTTATAAAGACGAGGTAAAAATTATTAAAGACTCTGTTATTGAGCTGAGAAAAGATGAAATTGAAATGCTTAAAAAATTAGAGGAATAAAAATAAATTTCAAAACTCTTTTTTTATATTCAGTTATCTTTAAATCTCATACATTTTATCAATTTTATTATGCAATTCTTCATTATCTAAAAATTCATCAAAGGTGCAAAGGTTGTCGCTTACTCCTATTGGAGTAATTTCTATTACTCTGTTTGAAATTGTGTCTATAAATTTATGGTCATGTGAGGTAAAAAGCATTGTTCCTTTAAAGGCACATAGTCCATTATTTACGGCGGTAATGGACTCTAAATCCAAATGATTGGTAGGTTCGTCAAGCAGTAAAACATTTGCATAAGAAAGCATAAGTTTAGAATACATACAACGCATTTTTTCTCCACCGCTTAAAACTGTTATACTTTTTAAAGGTTCATCGCCACTAAATAACATTTTGCCCAAAAAGCCCCTTACAAAACTTTCGTGTAAGTCGGGCGAGTATTGCCTTAGCCAATCAATCATATTATATTCTTTTTTTATAAAATACGAAGTATTGTCCCTTGGTAAATAAGCACGGGAAGTGGTAACTCCCCATTTAAAACTACCCTCATCGGGCTTTATTTCTCCAATTAAAATTTGCAGAAGTGTTGTTTTTGCAAGTTCATTTCTTGATAATAAAACGATTTTATCATCCTTGTTAACTGTAAATGAAACATTGTTTAACACCTTTTCGCCATTAATTGTTTTGCTTAGCCTTTCTACAAATAATATATCTTTTCCAGCTTCTCTTTCTGGAGTAAAGCCTACAAACGGATACCGCCTTGAAGAAGGTTTAATATCCTCAATTGTAATTTTTTCAAGCATTTTCTTTCGTGAAGTAGCCTGCTTAGCCTTTGAAGCATTGGCAGAAAATCGTTCAATAAAGGCTTGCAATTCTTTAACTTTTTCTTCCTTTTTCTTGTTTTGGTCTGAAAGAAGCCTTTGTGCAAATTGGCTTGATTCATACCAAAAATCATAGTTGCCAACAACTAAATTTGCCTTGCCAAAGTCAATATCCAGCATATGAGTGCATACTTTATTTAAAAAATGTCGGTCATGAGAAACAACTATTACAGTGTTTTCATAATCCATTAAAAAGTTTTCAAGCCAATTAATTGTTCTAAAATCAAGATGATTTGTAGGCTCATCAAGTAATAAAATATGAGGGTTGCCAAAAAGGGCTTGTGCTAAAAGCACCTTAACTTTTTCATCGCCGCTAAGTTCCTTCATATATTTTTGATGTAAGGTAGTGCCAATATTTAAACCCGTTAATAGCTTTTCGGCTTCACTTTCTGCTTCCCAACCATTTAACTCCGAAAACTCATTTTCTAAGGCTCCTGCTAAAATGCCATCATCGTCATTAAAATCTTCTTTTGCATATAGGGTTTCTTTATTCTTCATTATATCGTAAAGCCTTTTATGCCCCATTATTACTGTGTCTAAAACGGTAAATTCATCAAATTTAAAATGGTTTTGCTCTAAAACTGCAAGCCTTTCACCTGGTGTTACAAATACTTCGCCGGTAGAAGGTTCAAGTTCATTAGAGAGAATTTTTAAAAAAGTGGTCTTTCCCGCACCGTTAGCACCAATAATTCCATAGCAGTTTCCATGAGTAAATTTAACATTTACATCATCAAATAGTTTTCTGCCACTAAACATAAGACTAACTTCCGAAACAAAAATCATTTATAATGTGCCTCCAATAATTAATAGTTTAAACAATGATGAGTGAGGAATGAGAAATGAGGAGCGAGAAATTTTTTAATAGAGCCATTTAATTGTTACCTGTTACTTGTTACTTGTTCCTTGTTACTTATTACTTATCAATTACTTCTATTTTTTACATACAATAGTTTTGTAGATTGATTTGGTAATTTTCTGTCCTCAACATCAAATTTATTAAGGCTAACTATTAGTTGACTGATTTTTTTAAAGCCGTAATTTCTACTATCAAAATCAGGCTGTATTTTTGCAAGCATATTACCAACATCGCCCAAAAATGCAAAGCCATCATCATCTGCAATATCATTAATTGTGTTTTCAATTAAAATTGATATTGTTTTTAAATCGTTATTGATTGAAGATGTTTGTTGCTCAATAATTTTAGCCTTTGAAACTGATTTTGAAGGCTTTTCTTCTGGTTCAATAATCTCTGTATAAATGAATTTTTCACAAGCGGCAATAAATGGACTAGGTGTCTTTTTTTCGCCTATTCCAATAACGATTTTCCCTGCCTCTCTTAATCTTAACGCAAGTCTTGTAAAATCACTATCGCTTGAAACAATGCAAAAACCATCAATATTACTTGAATAAAGAATATCCATAGCATCAATAATCATAGCAGAATCGGTTGAACTTTTTCCTGTGGTGTAGCCATATTGTTGAATTGGAATAATTCCGCTATCCAAAAGTATGTTTTTCCAACCTGCTAAATTTGGCATCGTCCAATCCCCATAAATTCTTTTGTATGTCGGAATGCCGTATTTTGCTATTTCGGACATAATAGGCTTAACATTCTTATAGCTAACATTATCGGCATCTATAAGAACTGCAAGGCGTTTTTCATTTGATATTTCCATTTTATCATTCTCCTTATTTTTTTTTGAAAGCAATATTTATTT
>Ga0265595_1001531_pt1 | contig 17443 bp, 18 predicted proteins | sample saktaG_15_FD_190148 | JGI IMG/M metagenome (GOLD analysis project Ga0265595, IMG submission 190148) | Saline water microbial communities from Sakinaw Lake, British Columbia, Canada - sak_2013_06_06_50m | ecosystem: Environmental > Aquatic > Non-marine Saline and Alkaline > Saline ... | reverse complement strand
TACAGTTTCACTCCGACAAGGTTTTTATTAAAACACTGTACTCCGGCGTTGATTTTTTAGGATGGGTTAATTTTGCGGACCACAGGGTTTTGAGGAGCAAAACTAAGAACAGAATTTTAAAAAGAATAAGGGGAAATTCAAGCATAGAAACTTTCAATTCCTATTTAGGATTATTGAAACACGGGAATACGAATAAGTTGCGAAAGGGGATAGAGGTATTGACAAAGGGTTTGGATCTGATAACATAGACCTATACCCTAGGTAGGGGGTAATAATAAAAGCTAAAAATAAACACATGACACAAAATAAAGAAAAATCTTTAATTAATTTTAAAAAAGCGCAGGGCTCAATTTTGAAAATTATTAAAATGGTTGAGGCCGGAGAATATTGCATTAACATTATGCAACAGAATTTAGCTGTTATAGGGCTTTTAAGGTCTGCTCACGAAATGTTAATGGAAAATCATTTAAACTCGTGTTTTAAAAATGCCATGGCTTCAAAAAATGAGAAAAAGAAAAAAGAGATGACCAAAGAAATTTTAAAAGTAACTAAATTATTCAATAAATAAAAAGATATGAAAAAAAATAACATCGAGAAAAATAATAAATGTGATTGTGGATGCGGATGTTGCTGTGATTGTAAATGTGGTAAAAATGATTAGAATAAATATAATATGCAGAAAAAATTTACCAAAAATACAACATTGGATAAAATATTGGAACTAAAGGGAACAGAGGAGGTTTTAGGGAAGAACGGAGTTCCTTGTGTAACTTGTCCGTACATGGCGATGGAGATGAATAAATTAAAAATTGGTGATATTTGTAAAACGTATAATCTGAAATTAGATAAAATTTTAAAGGAATTAAACGCATAACTAAACTTATTCTGGCGCGAATGTTTGATTTTTTCAGTTTTTTGGAGTTTAATAAAGAATATAAAACCTTGTATTATGGATAAAACAACGATAGTCATAATTTTAATAGTGGTGGTTTTAGTTGCAGGGTTTTTTGTGTGGCAGAATAACAGGGCTCCAAGCGCAACAAATATTGAGCCCGCTCCGATGCCCGAAGGAATAGTTTTCTTTTATAGCTATACCTGTCCGCATTGTAAAAATGTTGAAGATTTTACGGCACAGAATAATATCCGGGAAAAAATTCCTTTTATCAGCCTTGAAGTTTCAACAAGCCAAAATAACGCCCAGTTGCTTATAAACACCGGAATTTCTTGCGGGTTAGACCGGCAAAGTGTCGGGGCGGTGCCTTTATTGTGGGACGGCCAAAATTGCACGTTGGGAGACCAGCCGATTATAGATTTTTTTAACAAAAAAATTGAAGAACAGAAACCAAATGAATAGAAAATATTTTTTCTTTGCGTTATTCTCAACCGTCGGATTATTTTTTTCCGGAGTCGTCAAGGCAGTTTGTCCGGTTTGCGTTGTGGCAATAGGCGCGGGCCTTGGGCTTTCAGAGTGGCTGGGAATTGATGACGTTGTTTCTTCAATTTGGATAGGCGCTCTTTTAGTTTCAATGATTTTGTGGACATTGTTTTGGCTTAAAAAAAAGAACTGGGGTTTTGCTTACGACGGAATTGTCATATCTGTGGCTTATTATTTGCTGACCTTTGTGCCTCTTTACTATGCCGGAATTTTGGGGCATCCGTTAAATAAAATTTGGGGAATTGATAAAATTATTTTTGGAACAGTTGTGGGGACCGCGGTTTTTATGCTGGCCCATTGGCTTAATATTTATTTAAAAAAGCAGAACAACGGAAAGGTGTTTTTCCCTTATCAAAAAGTTGTTTTGCCCGTTGGGTTATTAATAATCGTAAGTTTAATTTTTTACTTATTTATAATTTAATTTTGTAAAATAAACATGGAAAACGACCAAAAAATTGATGAGTTTATAAAAAAAGTTAATGATGGGAAAAAGGGCGAATTGGATTTATCTTCAGATGAAGATTTATCAATTGCCATAATGAACTTGATTTCCATTGAGGAGCACTTCTTTTTTACGGGCGCCAAGTTGGAAAAACCGGAATACTTTGATTTGCTGGCAACTGCTAGGGAAATGAGAAAAGATTTGTTAAAAAGAATTATTAAAGAGTATGAGGGCGAGGTTTGGTGTATCTCAAAACATTTATTATCGGCTTCAATGAGGTTAATGGAAGTTGGTACAAAAGCGCAGGGCCAAGGGAAGAAAGAAGACGCGCAAGAAATGTTTAAAAAAGCATATGAACTTTATTCTCTATTTTGGGGGATAAACCTGAAATTAGTTAATGTGGGTGAAGTCAAAAAAATTGATGAAAATCAAATAGACAGGAAAGACGAGGATAAAAAGGGGATTATGGCAAAACTCGGGAAAGTTGTCCAATATGTTATCAACTGTTGCAAAGAATAAAAATTTGACAGGAATTTTTGTAAGCGTATGATAAAAATATATGAATGAAGATAATAAAGAATTAGTTGAATATTTGGACGGAAAGTTTGTCAAGATTGACGAAAGGTTTAATGCTCTTCCAGAGGTTTTTGCCACGAAGGATGAAATTAAGGAAATGATTAGCCCTCTCGTAACAAAGGAAGATTTTAATGATTTACAAACATCTGTTGACGCTTATGCTGTAAGGGCGGATAAGTTTTTCCAGGAATTAGTGATGTTGACCCATAAAGTTGATCGCCACGAAAAATGGCTTCTTCAGATTGCTGAAAAACTCGGCATTAAATTAGAATACTAATTTTAAGAAAGCGGGGTGTTGACTCCGCTTTTTGATTGTAAAGAAAAAATAAGGTATAATAAAAATATATAATTAAATAAATATGTTTAAGCATTCAAAAGGTTTTACTATCATCGAGTTAATTGTAGTTATTGCCATTATCGCTATTTTGGCTGCGATTGTGACGGTGAGTGTGACGGGGTATATAAAGAAATCAAAGATTGCGGCGATACAAGCAGATATGAAGCAATTATCAACTCTTGGAGTCCAATACTCTATCGACCACAATGGGTTATATAATAGCTTTTGTCATGATTCTGGTGTTGGGAAAATTAGTGCTGCTATGCAGAGATTAAATATTTCCTCTAATTTTAGATTTGATTGTAGGGATCCCGCTCAGTGTTTAGCCGATAATAAGTGGGTAGCTATAGCTCTCGATCAGGCTTTCGGAGAAGTTGCGACTTTTTATTTTTGTGTTGACTCTCAAGGTGTGACAAAGACAGAAAATATTGGGCAAGACAATTATGATAATTGTGATTGTAGATAAGATAATGTGTGTGTAGTTTTTTCAATAATAATTAAAAAATTAAACATGTTTGGATTGAATAGAACAACAAATAAATTTTGCGATTTAAAAGGAAAGGTTGCAATAATAACAGGAGCCGCCAAAGGAATGGGAAAAGCTCATGCGCTAAAGTTCTCGGGAGCGGGAGCCAAAGTTGTGTTAGCTGATATTGATGTCGCGGGGTGCCAGCTTGTTGCTGACGAAATTAAGGAAATGCGTGGCGAATCGTTGGTTATAAAATGCGACACGAGTAAAAAATCGGAAATTGATAATGTTGTTTCAGAAACCCTAAAAAAGTTTGGCAAAATAGATATTTTGGTAAATAACGCCGGAATTTTTCCTTTTGAGCCGTTTTTACAAATGTCTGAACAAAATTTTGAAAAAGTTATTAATATAAATTTGAAAGGATATTTTCTAATGGCTCAGGCCTGCGCTAAAGCAATGCAAAAAAACCAGCCAAATGAAAAGGGGCAGAGAGGGTCTGTTGTGAATATCGCTTCTATTGCGGCAGTTGTAGGTTTTGCGGGGTTGGCTCATTACTGCGCTTCAAAGGGAGGAATTGTGGCAATGTCAAAAGCTATAGCCCTTGAATTGGCTCCTATGGGAATAAGGATAAACACTATTGATCCTGGAGCAATCGATACTCCGGGAGCGTCATCAACAAAAATGGACGCAAAAGCAATGGAGGCGATGTTGGCTCCAATTCCAATGAAAAGGCAAGGGAATGCCGAAGAAATTGCCAACGTCGTATTGTTTTTAGCGTCTGACGAATCCTCATATATGACAGGAAGCACAATGGTTGTAGACGGAGGATGGGTTGCGGGATAGTTAAATTTGACCTGCCCTGAGCCCACCGAAGGGTTGACAAGGTTATTTGTTAGGATAAAATGGCTTATAGGGTTGATAAAAATATTAAAATTAAAAAATAAAAAATTATGGCAACAGAAGCATATTGCGTAAAATGTAAAGAAAAAAGGGAGATGAAAGATCCAAAAGAAGTAACAATGAAGGGCAAGGGTGGAAAAACAAGAATGGCTATGACCGGTACTTGCACTAAATGCGGAACAAAAATGTTCAGAATAATGGGAATGAAAAAGTAGGATTTTATAAAATTAAAAAGTCTGGCGTTTATCGCCGGGCTTTTTTATTGTAAAATATATAATGCCCAAAAAGATTTTTTTATTTTTAGCGGTATTTCTATTCTTCCTTAATCTTTTTTGCTGGAAGGAGGTTTTTGCGTTACAACAAAATCAGTATTTAACAGTTGATTTTTTAGATGTGGGGCAGGGAGATTCGGCATTTATCCAAACTCCACAAGGACACCAGATTTTAATAGATGGAGGTCCGGGTTCTGCGTTGTCTGAAAAATTATCCTCATTAATGCCGTTTTGGGACAAAACAGTTGATTTTGTAATTTTGAGCCATCCGGAGGCTGATCATATGCAGGGGCTTTTGAATATTTTACAAAATTATAAAGCAGATTATATTTTATGGACTGGGGTTAAAAAAACCGCGGCTGAATACGACAAATGGATGAAAGTTTTAGATTATCAAAAAAATATTGGAGCTAAAATAATAATTGCAGAATCGGGACAGGAAATAAAAGCCGGAAATGTTTTAATCGATACTTTATACCCATTTGAAAGTTTGGAGGGCAAGGAAATGAAAGATACATCCAACGATTCGTGTGTTGTTTCAAAAATAATTTTTGGAAAAAATTCTTTTCTTTTTACCGGAGATATAAGCTCTGTGGCTGAAAAAGAACTTGTAAATAATAATGCAGAGTTGCAATCGGATGTTTTAAAAGTTGCGCACCACGGGTCAAAATATTCAACTTCGGATTTGTTCTTAGAAGCTGTAAAACCGCAAGTGGCGGTTATTGAAGTGGGGAAGAATTCATATGGCCATCCAACGCCGGAAACTTTGCAAAGATTGGATAAATTTGGTATAAAGGTGCTTAGAACCGACAAAGACGGAGACGTAAAATTTATCTCTGACGGAAAAAATTTAAAATTATTAAATAACTAAAAAATGAAAGATTTAGATTTTCCAGTATTTAAAACAAAATCAGACGTTTATAAAAAATTTGATTTAACTGACGCAAAACAGCGCCAAGAGTATTTTGAGTACAAAGTCGGCCCCGAAATAAAAAAATTAAGGGAGTATTTAAAAAAAAATACCTTTATTGCCTATTTGATGGGAAAAAAGTCTTCCGGAAAGGGCACTTACGCAAAAATGCTGGCTGAAGTTGTAGCTCCCGATAGGATAGCTCATTTTTCAATAGGGGACATGATAAGGTCTTTCGATGAAATTATAGGCGATCCGGCAAAGAGAAAAGAAATTGAAGAATTTTTGAAAAGCAATTATAGGGGATTTTTATCTTTAGAGGACATAATGAAGTCATGGGATGCCAGGTCTACAAAAACCCTTTTGCCAACAGAGTTAATTTTAGCTCTGGCGAAAAGAGAAATTTCAAAATTGGGCAGGAAGGCGATTTTTATTGACGGTTTTCCCAGAGACATCGACCAGGTTTCCTATTCTTTGTTTTTTCGTGACCTGATAGATTACAGGCAAGACCCGGACGTTTTTATTTTAATAGACGTGCCGAGTTTTGTTATCGACGAAAGAATAAAATATAGGGTAATTTGTCCTTTGTGTAACACTTCCAGGAACTTAAAACTTTTAGCCACAAAAAATGTTGAATATGATGAGTCTGATAAAAAATTTCATCTAATATGCGATAATTCCGCCTGTCCTTCGGCTTCGCTCAGGACAAGTAAAGGATCAAGAATGGTTACAAAAGAAGGAGACGAGCAGGGAATAGCTCCAATAAAAGAGCGCTTAGACAAAGACGAGATGTTAATAAAAGAAGCATATAAATTGCAGGGGATCCCAAAAGTCCTTTTAAGAAACGCTATACCCGCTGAAAAAACCAAAGATGTTACAGACGACTACGAAATAACTCCAGAATATGTTTATAACTATGACGAAAAAGAGAAAAAAATTGTTGTGTCGGAAAGACCATGGGAAGTAAACGACGACGAAGGAGTTTCTTCAAACAGTTTAATGCCACCTCCAGTCGTAGTTTCTTTGATTAAACAGCTCGTAAAAGTTCTTGGAATTTAACTCTTGACTTTATTTTTCGTGGGGCTAAAATAAAGGTAGCTCTGATGTTCCGCAATAAATTCTATACAAACTTTTATTAGGGATTTCAAATTTGTAACGGCCGTGGTCGTTGCGTGAGAAAACCCACTTGGATTTTATTAGAATTTTCTATAGGAAACTCAGAGCAACAAAAAGCACTCAATAGAGTGTTTTTTGTTGCTCTGAATCTTGTTGTTGAAAACTGTTGTTGCGTATTTTTTTGAAAGATATATAATTAATCAAATCAACAAATAACATTTAACTGATTAAATAATATCTTGCGCCATTTTTTGTGCAGCAAGGTTATTTAACCGGATAAATAAAATATGCAAAAAGAATCATTTCTTCTACGCGCGTGTAGCTTTATTACAAGATATAGTATCTACGCATTGGTTTTTTTAATCCCGATTTTTTTCCTGCCATGGACCACGGACGTTTTAGATTTTAATAAACAAGCAGTGTTGCTTCTGTTGGTTTTTCTTTCCCTGTTTGCGCTGATGATTAAAATTTTGGTTTCGGGAAAGTTTGAAATAAATAAAAGTCCGATGCATATATTAGCCGGAGTTTTATTTATAATCTATCTTTTTGCAACAGTTTTTTCTATTTATAGATACGGAAGTTTCTGGGGCCAGTCCCAGCAGATATCCGAAAGCATGCTTACGGTTACGTCCTTTTTGTTGCTCTACTTTTTAATCAGCAATATTTTTACGAAAAAAGACATTTTGACATCGGTAATTGTCCTCTCTTTTTCAGCGGTGGTTGCAGAATTAATCGGTGTTTTGCAGCTTTTTGGATTATTTATAATACCCTTTGATTTTACCAAATCTGTAGCTTTTAATACGATCGGATCAGCCGGCAGTTTGGGGTTTTTTGCCGCGATACTTCTTCCTTTGTCAATTTTACTTCTTATTGTCGTTAAAAAATGGTGGAAGGCTTTGTTTATTGTAGAGCTGGTTCTTTCAGCTTCAATTTTACTTTTAGTAAACTACGCCATAATTTGGTGGGTTGTTATTGCCGGATCAGCATTGATTTTAATATTAGGGGTGATGAAAAGAAATATTGTTGATGGAAGATGGCTTGCCCTGCCGATGTTCTTTTTGGCTATTTCTTTATTTTTTGTGCTTTTGAATCTACAGCTTAATTGGGCTCCTCAAAGAGCAAATGAAGTTTTTCTTTCACAAAAAACAGGTTTAAGCATAGGTCTGCAGGCGGTAAGAGAAAAGCCGATTTTTGGTTCCGGGCCCGGAACTTTTGCCTACGATTTTTCTAAATTTAAAAGCCCTGATTTCGCCGGAAGCTCCATATGGAATGTAACTTTCGGGAAATCTTCTTCAAAAGTTTTGAATAATTTAGCCACAACAGGAATCATAGGATTTTTGGCGATGCTGGCTTTTATGGTGTTTCCCATTTTTTACGGAATAAAATCTATTGTTGCAAAAAAAGATTCTGCGCCCGATGGTTCGTCCGGGCAAATTTACAACGTATTATTTTTAGGACTGTTTATTGCCATAGTCGAGCAGACTATTGTTTATTTTCTTTATAACTCAAATATCGTGCTGGATTTTATTTACTTTTTTACAATAGCCGCCCTAATAGGTCTTATTTCGGATAATAAAAAAAGCTGGGTATTAAAACCATCCTCTTTGTTAACCCTGTCAATAACTTTTGCTTTTACTTTAGTTTTTATTTTTGGAATGGGAGTTTTAATTTTAAATGGACAGAGATATCTGGCAGAAGCAGATTATTATGGGGGGCTGGCTGATTATCAGTCTGGTCAGCAATTAGACGAAGGATTAAAAAAATTAGAGTCAGCCGCAAGCCTAAATCCGAAGTCAGACCTATATTTCAGGCAGTTGTCGCAAGCTTATCTTTTGTCGTTACAAAACGAACTAAAAGACACGACAACAACTCCAACCGAAGACCAAAAGACAAAGGTTCAAAATCTTATTTCCAATGCTATAAACGCCGGTAAAATATCCACAGATCTCAACTCGCAAGACGTAAACAACTGGTCTTCGCGGGGATATATTTACCAAAATTTGCTCGGCGTTTCAAGCGACTCTGCGAAATGGGCCATAGATTCTTATGACTCCGCTATAAAATTAGACCCGAACAATCCTTATCTTTTTGCTCAGGAGGGAAATGTTTATTTGGCGGAAGCCTTAAATCCCCCGACAACGGGTGATCAGAAAAACCAGCTGCTAAGTCAGGCGCGAACCCAATTGGAAAAAGCTGTTTCCCTAAATGCTAATTATTCTAATGCGCTATATTCTTTAGGAATTGTTTACGATTCTTTGAGCCAAAAAGACAAAGCCATAGGAGCATTTACCACTTTGCAGCAATTAAATCCTACAAACACAGACATATCAAACGCTCTAAGCAACCTGAAGGCAGGCAAGTCGCTGGTGCAGTCTGCAACGCCTCCGGCAGAAACTCCGCCGAGTGAGGCAAGCGGAACAGTTCAAAATCCTCCGGCAACGGATAAAACCGGCGGTAATTAAACAGCGAGATTAGAAGCCAATGGATATGGCGGGAAAAAGTGAAAGAAATTTAGTATGGGCAATCAGAATCGGGATCGGCCTGATTTTGTTTACTCCACTGGTTTTAGGCCCGTTCGGGCTGAATATGTCGGAATACCCAAAGGCTGTATTTTTCCGTTCTTTGGCGGAACTTATTTTTGTTTTTTATGTATTTTTAATTTTATTAAATCCCGCCTACATACCCAAAAAATCGATTTTGTTATTTTCTGTTATTTTTTTTGACGCAATTTTAATAATTGCGAGCATATTCGGCGTAAATTTTTACAGGAGTTTTTTTGGAGACATGGCGCGAGGAGAGGGGATAATTTTGTACCTGCACCTTCTTGTTTTCTTTATTATTCTTTTGGGTTTGTTCAGAAAAAAAGAGGATTGGTTGTGGCTTTTTAGAGCAACAGTAATAGCAAGCGGGCTGTCCAGCCTGGCCGCGCTTCTGCAACAAGGGAAATTGGCGTCGTTTTATGGAATGGATCTGGCTGGTGCTAGGCTGTCGGGCACCTTATCAAACCCCGATTTGTTCGGTTCTTATCTGGTTTTGTCAATTTTTTTAACATTTTTTTTATTAGTTTCGGAGCGGAAGAAAAATTGGAAGGCCTTCTGGATATTTTTGATAGTTTTAAACTTTTATACCCTAATTTCATCGGGAACCAGGGCGGCTTGGATCGGATTTGCGTTCGGCATCATTTCTATTTATGTCTTAAATTACAGAAATTTAAAATATAAAACAAAAATTTTCTCTCTTTTGGCTATTCTGGCTGTTTCTGTTTTAATTCTTTTTTTTCCGTTGTTAATAGAAAAAGTTAATCTGGAAGACAGTAGTTTTAGCAGAAGAATTTTAAGCATATACAATATTGAAATAAGCGATAGGTTAAATTTATGGGAGATATCCTTCAGGGCATTTAAAGATAAGCCAATTTTGGGCTGGGGTTTCGAATCTTTTTCCTTTGTTTCTGATAAATATTTTAAAACAGGATATACCATCGGCACTTATTTCGACCGGCCTCATAATAAGGTTATGGAAATACTGGCATCCGGCGGAATTATCGGGCTGGCGGGCTATTTTCTAATATTTTTTATTCTTTTCTATTTAATTTTAAAATATTCTAAATTATGGAATGGCTACAACAATAAGCCGGGAATTCTTTTCGGCTCGATAATTTTCGGTTTTTTTGTTTCCGGTTTTATCCAGAATATTTTTTGTTTCGACCATATAGGAACTTATATTTTATTTTTTCTGGCCACAGGCTTTGTAAATAATAATTTTTCTAATTTGGCCGGCGCAGACTTTGAAAAATTTGGTAAGCCGTCATCTGCCGGAAAAATTATTATCGTTTGCGCCGTTTCCGTTTTTATGGCGTTTGTTATGTATCAAATTAATATCAAACCGACCGTAGCCGCTATGTATTTTCCCGCGTATATCAGATATGAATCATCTGATTTTGCCACGGCGTTGAGCGGTTATAAAATAGGAATCAGCGCCAAAACTCTTTATGATAATGATTTGGTAATAGCATTTGCAGACAGGTCGATTTTTTTATTAGAAAACAGCTATGGGCAGTATGCCGGAGATAAGGCGGTCGAGGGGCTTTTAGGAGTAAAACCTATTCTGTACGAAGCTATAATAAAAAAAGACATGAGGCCTTGCAATGTGTACGAGCTTTTGTCCAGAATTGATGAGTGGTTATATATTGTGAAAAAAGATCCGAACTATTTAGGTGATATGGAAAAAGACATCAATCGGGCGCTATTATTTAATTCTAATATTCCAGTTTTTTACCGACTCAGAGGCGAGATGGAAATATTGCAAAACGAGAATGATGACGGCGAAAAAGATATAAAGAAAAGTTGCGAGATTGATTCTCGGGGCTGCAATGGAAACGAAGCAGAATTATACAAAATGATAGGAATTGCTTATTTCAAAAAAGGCGACATTGAATCAACTATAAAAAATTTTCAAAAAACATTGGATATAGATTATGCCGCCAGAAAAAAAGGCCTTCCGCCTACAATTGAAAACCCGGGCCCCTTTATAGACTCTGTAGCAATAATGTATTATAATTACTTTAAAGACTTTAAAAATTCCAAAGAAGTTTACAAAAAGGGAATAGAGGCCTATCCGGAATATAAGAATTTTTTTGAACAACGTTTGAATATGATGATGCTTGGTTCTGACTGAAAAAGTTATCCACAGGGGGGGGGGATTTACTTGATAATAAAATAAGCCTATAATTTATTAATATATTTACGAAACTTTTTATACTCTGGTCGTTCAGGGTATGTAGCAAAGACCAGAAAATTTTTATTTAATTAAAATTAATATTCACAAATTAAAAAAATGTTCACAATAAAAAAAGTTGACAACAAAGTCGTCATAAAGAGAGTTGCGTCAATATTTACTCTCTCGGTCTTTTCTTTAGGAATGTTTTATGTTTTATTTTCTCCGGTAATTATAGCAACTACGCAGGCCGTTGCGTCTAACTCCGTGCCAGGAAGCTTATTTTCCTTTTTTTCTCCTTTTGTTTCTTTTCAAAATGCAATGGCAGCAACAACAGGAACTACAGTAGTATCTGTTGTGGTTAGTAAAGAACTTATGATAACTGCTCCCGCAGACTTTACTCTTACAGGGACCATTGGAGGTTTAACCGGAGGCACCGCTACCGGAACCGCGGCTTTTTCTGTATTGAGTAGCAGCCAGACCGGTTTTGCTATGACATTAAAAGCAAGCACCACTCCGGCATTAGCCACGGGTAGCTATAGTTTTGCGGATCATGTACCTCTGGCTTCAGCAACACCTTCTTTTACTTGGACAGCTCCAGCCGCAGGTACGAGCGGATTTGGTTTTGCAGTAGGAGCATCAGGAGCCAGCGGCGTTGATGCGGTTCAAAAATTTAAGAACGCAACATCAGTGTGCAACGCATCCGGAGGAGTTAATAGCTCTGCCAATTGTTGGGTGGGTTTTACCGGCACAACGCCAATTAGCGTTGTTTCCACATCCGCTTTTTCTGCCACAGCCATAACAGAGAATATTGTTTTTGAGGCGGCGTTTACGAACGATAACGTTCATACTATCGCGGCTGACACTTATAAGGCCACTGTAACCGCTACCGTATCCAATAATTAAATTTTTAAAATATGAAAAAAATATATTTATTATTTGTAATATTTTTTATATTATTTTTTGGGTATCTTGCTGCTGATTATGCGCGGGCATATCTAGTTGAAGACCTTAATCTTGCGACTAGTGGCAGTATAATTGTAGGGCCGGGCAAGACAGAGCTTTTGTTGGCTCCCGGAGATACTTACAATATGCAGGTTACGGTGTCTAACGCGACCGGGATGACAAAGATAGTTAAGCTCACCACTGAGGATATGGGGGCTTCTAATGACCCCAACACGCCCCTTCAATTTATGGGAGATCAAAAAGGCCCTTATTCTTTGAAAGATTTTGTAAAACCGGAAGCCGACCAGCTCACCTTGCTTGCCGGCCAGCGCGCAACAATGCCAGTTACAATTTCTATTCCGGAAGATGCCGCTCCCGGCGGTTTATACGGAGCTGTGATGGTAGCAGCTGAAAATTTACCCAGCACAACAATCGCTCCGGCCGGTCAGGCGACGGGCCAAGTAAACATAATTACCCGCGTGGCAGTACTTTTATTCATTAGGGTAAAGGGAGATGTTTTGGAGTCGTCATATTTAAAAGATTTTACGGCAGACAAGAATTTTTATGAAAAGGGACCCGTTTCTTTTGAAATAACCTCTGAAAATACAGGAAGCGTTTATCTCTCCCCGTACGGTGCGATAGAAGTGAAAGATATTTTTGGCAGGACTATTGACCAGCGTGATATTGACCCTTGGTTTGTATTGCCCGGCTCCGCGAGGGTCAGAGAAATAAAATGGAACAGCAATTTTCTTTTCGGCAAATACACTGCGTTTTTGACTTTACACAGAGGATATCTGGATGCAAAAGATGTTGTTGACACCAAATCCATTGATTTTTGGGTCATTCCATGGAAAATTGTTTCGATTGTGTTGGTTGTCCTGATACTTATTATCTTATTGCTTGTGTGGATTTTCAGCCATATCCAGTGGAGAGGCAAGCCCGCTAACCCTGTTTCAAAATCAAATTTTGATAATCCCACAACTCCTCCGTCTGTTTCGTAAATTTGCAAACAAAAAGCACCCCTATGGGTGCTTTTTGTTTGCACTGTATTGAAAAAATAATTATAAAATGTTAAAATCTTATAATAAGCTAAAATTTTAAGGGATATGAATATTAAAGCAATAGTTAAATATTTTTTAGTATTAGGTCTTATCTGCCTCGCGGGCTATTTAATTTTTGATTTAGTGTCAGAAAATATTGCCCAAAAAAAAGATGTGCAAATTTTTTGCACGCAAAAATGCAACTACAACCAGTCCTCTCTTTATTGGGAGTTTTCCAGAGACAACGGTACCAAGGGGTTTACCACTAAAGACGAATGTTTCAGTTATTGTTCCAGGGTGAAAGAAGGTTTTACAGCTTCTCTTTTCAGCGCTGTTTTAAACCTGATAAAAATTAAATAGGGCCGGCATCGTGGTTTATCCGCAGTGGTTGGCTCTTGGTCTCTAATGAAGTTATCCACAGAAAATTGTAGGGTTGACGCCCGTTTTTTGTGGTAAAATAAAACAATAAAATAGTAGTAATTTTCAATGGAATGTTTTAATAAATTCATTTTAATTTGTCTCCTGTCGGCGGTGTTTTTAGCGGGCATTTATCATCCTCTTTTCGCTTATGTTATGTCGAGCGGCAATTATAAAATACAATCAGACGATTCTTTAACGCCTTCCGGCGGGCTCGGCACTTCCGCTAATTATATTTTTAAAGATACAATGGGCGAAGTTTCTACCGGCCCTTCTGACAGCTCTTCTTATGCAATGAGGGCGGGTTTTCAGGAAATGCAGGAAACTTATTTAACAGTATCTGCCCCGGCTGATTTTTTTATGACGCCGGATATTCCAGGCATATCGGGCGGAGTTGCAACCGGAACAGCCCCCTTCACTGTCATCAGCGATAATGAGGCGGGTTTTAGCATGGGAATTAATGCGTCAACGGCCCATGCGATGCTGCTTGATGGTAGCGACCCTACTCATTATTTTGACAACTACACCATAGACGGAGTTCCGATATACGGCTGGAACGTTACAAGCGCGGCTAAATTTGGTTTTACGGTTTCTCCCGGATTATTGGGCGGATTAGCGCCTGCTTTCAGCGACGACGGTTTAGCGTGCGGAAGCGGTTCCGGTTCGGGCAATTGTTACGCGGGTTTTATAACAACTCTGGTTAATATAATCAGTACGACAAGCAGAACAAGCAATACAGGAGAACAAGAAAATATAATGTTGAAGGCGGAGTCAAATAATAATGTTTTGGAAAGCGGAACCTATGACGCCACAATTACCACGACCGTATCATCAAATTAAAATCCAAAAATTTTAAGTTTTTAAACAATGAATTTACTGACAAAATTATTAATACTATCCGTTTTTCTATTATCTGCGGGATTATTTTCTACGAATACAGTTTTTGCGCAATCTGATTCAGACCAATTTAACGTTGGCGTAACTGTTACTCCGGAAATTTTCTGCAATAATAACGGAATTTGCGAAACAGGCATGGGAGAGGATATTAATAATTGTCCGGCCGACTGCGCCGCTCCCGGTGGCGGAGACTACTTTACTAATTATATTAAAAATATTCATTCCAGCCCCGGTTTTAATTCAGCAGAAATTTCGTGGCAGACAAAGAATCCGGCTTTTTGTGATTTTTATTGGGGCCAGACAACAGGGTATGAAAGCGAGATAATTTCTGAAACTGCAGGAAAAACAAATCGTTTTGTTAATTTAATCGGGCTTCAAGATTCAACAGTCTACCATTTCAGGATAATATGCAGAGATAGCCTTAACCCCAAAATCGACAGCCAAGACCAGGAGTTTAAAACATTATCCATTATAAACAATGTAAGTAATTTTACGGCCGTTGCCGGAGACGGAAAAATAGATTTATCTTGGCAAAATCCTGCGGATGAAAATTTTAACGGAGTAATTCTGTTAAGAGACGAAAGTTTCTTTCCTTCGAATATAAACGAAGGCAAGCTTATTTACCAGGGTTTCGGAAACTCTTTTGAAGATATCGGGCTTGTAAATGGAACAACTTATTATTATACAATTTTTACGTTGGGAAAAAATAAAAGCTATTCTTCGGGAGCTATGGCCTCCGCAACGCCTTATAAACAAGGGGCTCCTCCGCCGCCTCCGCCGGTAATTCAGCCCGTTTGCGGAGAGCAAAACTTAACGGTAGATGATTTTAACTTTTTTTCCGACGGTAAAGTGGTTGAAATAAAAAATGGGTCAATAGAATCAAAGCAAGGAAGTTCCATTTCAATTTACACAGACTGCAAAAAATTGTCTTTTGCAAAAACCGTTTTTGTGGATTTAGGCGACGGCCAAAGAATATTTTCTTATATTTTAAAGCCGGCGGGAGAAGAAAAAAATTGCAGCGTTTCGTTTATTGCGCCGGAAGCTCCCGGAGCATACACTCTTAAAATTTACGCGTTAGATTCAAAGAATAAAATACTCTGGCAGACAATTCTGACGCTTAATATTTTGAAAAAAATTCAGACTCCGCAGTGGTGGCAATTTATATCAAGCAGGTGTATTTATTGGCTGTTTCTGTTGATAATTATACTTTTAATAATCCTATTTTTAATGGTAAAATGTAGAAATGCTTTATTAAGAAAGAAAATTAGGCGATAAAGCCGGATGAAACCAACGCATAAAACAATTTTATTTTGCGCTTTTGCAGCTCTGCTAGCCGGCGGATTTGTTTTATTTGTGAATTATGCCGGCGCCACTTCAGATTTCAACAAAGAAATTAATTACCAGGGAAAACTTACTACTTCGATTGGCGTAGCAGTTCCGGACGGCTATTATTGTATGAACTTTGCTCTTTACGACGCTTTGACAAATGGCAATTTGCTTTGGTCGGAAGAATGGAAAACCGATGATGCTCATAAGGTGCATGTTATAAGCGGATTGTTCTCTATATTATTGGGAAGCCAGACAAGCATTTCGAGCGTTGATTTTAATAATGCTTCGCGGTATCTGGAGGTTCAATTAGATGCTACATGCAACGATAGTTATGAAGAAATTTTTGCGCCGAGAAAACAACTGGGGGCGGTTCCGGCTGCTTTTGAGTCGGCGCAATTAGGAGGAGCAACATGGGCATCGCCAGACGCAATAGGAACTGGCACTCCAAATTCCGGATATTTTACAACAGTTTCAGCCACGGGCACGGGGCAATTCGGCACAGGTGGAATCCTTGGAATTGATGACGCCACCAACACCGCTGGTACACTAAAACTCTGGTCAGCAGGAGCAAATGATTTTTACACAACCTTCACCACAGGCACACAGTCGGCTAACGCCGATTATATTCTACCAACCGCAAGCAGTGATGGATATCTAAAAAACACCAGCGGAGCATTGTCCTGGAGTTCTGTTGATTTGTCTGGATATGTGCCATACACAGGAGCAACTGCTACTCTTAATTTAGGAACTCACGACCTCACCACCACAGGCATAGGAACTCTTGCTTCACTCAATCTTGCTGCTACTTCTAATCAGATAGTTATGCAGTCAGCAGGAGTAACTACAACCCTGACAGAGAGCGGGGCATCATCAAACAAAACAATAACTTTCCCGAATTTAACTGGAACTGTTGCTTTGATGGGAGTAACTCAATCAACTAATTTTACTACAACAGGGGCAGGAACATTTGGCTCAACCTATAAAGCATATTTAGGGAGTGATGGTGCTGGAAATTCAGGATATTTTACAGGAGGTGCTGGTGGACACGTTTATTTTTCAAATGCTACTTATGCCGTAGAAGCGTATGGTGATAGTTATTTTAATGGAAACCTCACCACCACCGGCACATACAACGGTCTCACATTAGCCACAGCCACAGCTGGATTTACCATCGCAGGCGGAACAACTCCATACACACTTACCATAGCTGCTTCAGGCACTGCTGCCTTAGGAACCGGAGTCACAAACTACAACGCTTATTGGTCAGCAACAAACACATTGTCAAGCGAGCAGTATGTGGCAACGTCAAGAGGCGGCACCGGCGCCAGCTGGTCAGCTGTAGCCACCGGCTCTATGCCATACTTTTCAGGCACAGGAACAATGTCCACGCTAACTGCCGCAACCTCGGGCTGGCTGTTCACTTCCAACGGAGCCAACACAGCTCCGAGCTGGCAGGCATCAGCCGGAGTCCCTTACACAGGAGCAACTGCTACTCTTAATTTAGGAACTCACGACCTCACCACCACGGGCGTAGGAACTCTCACAAGTCTTAACCTTACCGCAACTTCAAATCAGATAGTTATGCAGTCAGCAGGAGTAACTACAACCCTGACAGAGAGCGGGGCATCATCAAACAAAACAATAA
>Ga0265595_1001528_pt1 | contig 17467 bp, 15 predicted proteins | sample saktaG_15_FD_190148 | JGI IMG/M metagenome (GOLD analysis project Ga0265595, IMG submission 190148) | Saline water microbial communities from Sakinaw Lake, British Columbia, Canada - sak_2013_06_06_50m | ecosystem: Environmental > Aquatic > Non-marine Saline and Alkaline > Saline ... | reverse complement strand
ATGCCTTGTCGCGGCGCCGACGTCCACGTTGTTATAACCCACCGCATAATTGCTGTAGACTTTCCCTCCTGCCTTTTCAAGGGCGGAGAAGAGCGCTTCTCCCCAGACCTCGGTCAGCTGTCCTATGACTCCTGAACAGTTGTCACCTATCGCGGAGATAATCTCGCCAATGCTCAGGATATCTTTTGACGTGCTAACATCTACCCTGTAGCCCGATCGCGCCAGAATCTCCAGCCATTTTACACCCGGTAATTTCTTGGTGACAACCACGCGTCCGACACCCTTGGAATTGTGCACTTTCCACTTTTCATCGTTTAACATGAGATCCTCCTTAGGGGCATCTACCCCTGTTATAGGCCGATTCGTTAACTCAATGACATTGTTGATTGAACAATTACTATATTTCCCAATATCTGTCTTCTATAATTTTGGAACCTTGGGCATTTTTGCGAACAATGCCATAATCGCCCCAATCGAGCATAAAACGCCAGTAATCAAGAATGCCATTTGATAGTTTCCACCGGAAGATTCTACAACTACAGCCGCAAGTCTTGGTCCTATTAGTGCACCACCACTATATGCAAGAAAAATAAAACCATAGTTTACACTAACATGTTTGGCGCCGTAAAAATCTGCTGCAACAGATGGGAACGTACCCATCGCACCCCCAAAGCAAAAGGCTATAAGAGATACTCCTAATGCATACAGCCAAAAATTCCCAAGTGAGTTCATACCAAACATTGTTACCGCGCTGATCACATACATAATAAATAGTGCTCGCATACGACCTGTTTTATCTGACAATGTTGCCCAAAATATTCTTCCTATTGTATTAACAATTGCAAGAATGCTAACTATCGAGCCTGCTTGCATTGGTGATAAGTTTGCTATCTGTTGACCGATAGGAGAAGCATGTGCAATTATCATTAAACCTGCGATGTTAGCGAAGGTATACATTACTAATAAGAAATAATATTGCGGGGTTTTAAGCATTTCTTTAGGCGTGAAATCATATTTGTTTGTTTCTAAGTTTCCAGTAGTTGTTTCCGGTATCTTCCATCCTTCCGGGATATAACCATCCGGAGTTGCTTTCATTAATTTTCCACCAATAGAAACACCAACTATTGTATAAACCGCTTGCCAAAAGAATGTTGTAAATGGTCCATAGTTTTCAACAAGTAGAGCTGCCACAGGAGCATAGAATACTGAACCAAGCCCAAATCCCGCAACTGCTAAGCCACCAATCATTCCTCTCTTGTCCGGGAACCATTTTATACAGGTTGCGATTGGAATACCGTAAGTAATTCCTATACCTGCTCCCCCGAAAATACCATAGCCGATATATAACATAGCAAGTGATGATGTTTGACTTGCAATTAATAATCCTGTTGATAATACTAATGCTCCAGCAATTACTATTTTAGTAGGACCAAATCTTTCCAATTGTCTACCCGCAAAAATCATGAAAAAAGGAATCATTGCAAGATTAATAGAGAATGCTAAAGATACTTGTGGAGCAGACCAATTAAAAGCTTCCTGTATAGGCTTTTGGAAAACACTCCAAGTATACAAAGCTCCCAGACAAACCTGTACTATTACAGCTCCAAGAACGACTAACCACCGATTGTAACTTTTGTTATGCACCTTTCTCCCTCCTTAGATGTTAAAATATTTATTATGACACATTAAGCTCATTCTTTCAGCCCTGAGCCAGCCCGTGTCAGGATCTCCGGACACCTTTTACCCGGCAGTTCCATGGTGACAACCACGCGTCCGACACCCTTGGAATTGTGCACTTTCCACTTTTCATCGCTTAACATGAGATCCTCATTTCAAGGCTTATGTAAGTTGCTATTTATAAAACTGCAAAGATCAATTGCATGTTAGCAGAAGAAAGGGAAACTTCAATATAAAAATATGATGGGATAAACCATGAATAGACAAAGAACTCAATTATTACGTAATCAAGGCCGACGACAGGAACCCGATCATAGATACCAATTTTAATCGTACCGTCTGTTTTAAGGTAAGGAAAAGTCCACAGAAACACCGATCTGCAAACTATTCCTTAAAGATCAGTTTGTAGGATTTTACCATCATCACCGGATGGTAGGAATGTTTTACCTGAATCAGTCCCGGCACACCCATATCGCTTTCCTTATTGATGTACTCAAGGCCCGGGAAAAGCCTGCGCGCGCATTCCCTGTCGAAAAACTGGTAGAGACCCTTAAGCTGCGCCGAAGCCTTCTGGAAGTGGAGTGCGCTCATTGTTTCCGTAAGCTGCGAAGCTATGCCAAAGGCCTGCGTCGTCCCATCGATTGAGAGCATGATACTTCTGAACCCCAGGGCATCGATATTTTTCAGGGCGTTTCTGGTGGCGTTCCACTCGCAGGCGAGATCTTCTTCCCTGTCCACGTCGCAGTTCCGTTGCTCGCACCACCTGTCCAGAAACTCCAGGCACCCGGGCACGTCTTCCGGTGATATGGTTTTTATAGTTACACTTCCTGCTTTTTCGGAACAATAACGCTCGAACTGTTTGATAAGGTTTCGTTTTTTCGAATACCCGCTGCCTGCCAGTATCGCCAGGTCTTCTGTTCGATACACGTAGTCATCATATCCTTTCTGCCGTTCGATAATGAAAAGCTCCTCCAGACCACTTTTCGAATGCCGTGTCAGGTAATCCTCGGGAACGAACCAGTAGGTACCATATCCCGTTTGGCGGGAGATCTCGGCGAGTTCTTCGGGTGAATTTTCCCTGTCAGGTGAAATGGGCAGTATAAGATGACTGTTTTCTTTACGTCTCGTGAAGTTGGCGTAGACAAAAAGGATGTCATCATGAATGGCCCCATAGGGTTGGTAGACCTCGTTTGTCCATGCGATGATGGATGAGAGAGAATAGGGGCATAGCGGATGTCTCTGCCCGGCGAAGAATGGTTTGAGCGTTGTGTAATCGGAAGGTGTGAGCGGTTTGAACTTCATATCTTCAGCCTCAGCATGGGAGTTGAATTTTCCATGACGGAAAAGCCGAGACTTTCGTAGAAGGGGTGGGAACCCCTCTCTGCTATGAGCCCAATCCAGTTTATCCCGTCTTTTTCGAGCCGATCGACCAATATCTTTACGATACGGGTCCCGATTCTTTTTCCACGGAAAGAATCCATCACGGTAACATCCTGTATATAGGCGTCACTGGCGCCGTCACTGACGGCCCTCCCCATGCCGATGATATAGCCCCCGTGACGTGCGACCAGAAAGCAGTGACTCCCCTCCGCAATTTGCCTGATCATTTTGGGGTTGTTCCCTTCCTGCTTCCACCAGTTTTCGCTCCGGTAGAGATCCGTTATCTGACTGATCTCGTCGGCAGTGGGTTTTTTGATGAAGCAATAGTCACACATCGGGTGCACGCTATCAGAATACGGCGGGAAAATCCACCCCGTTCACCTGACCGCTTAATCGATGACTTCCTCGCAGCCTGACAGGTGATCGATATCGTTGAAAAAAACAACATTCCCCCTGCCGTTTTTGAATTCCACAAGCGTTTTGGAAGCCACATCCACATGAACCTGTCTGATGTGAGAGAGATCCATTTCTTTAATCTTGCAGAGAATAGTCATTAGAGTGAAGTTATGTGCCGCGAGGAGAGTTGTGCCCGATTTTACGGCAATGCGCTCGACAACGCCCCAGGCCCGCTTCTGGAGTTCGGAAAGGGATTCGCCACCCGGCATGACAACGGAGGCCGGATCTTCGGCCCATCGTTTCAGGAAGTCTCCATGGTTTTTCATCATCTCCTGAAGGGCCATCCCTTCGAAATCCCCCATGTTGAGTTCCATCAGATCTTTCTCGGGCTCGATCGGGAGGTGATGAAAACGGTTGATGGCCTCGGCCGTCTGGACAGCCCGTTTCAGGGGACTCGATATGATCGTGTTGATCTTTTCACCGCGCAGTGATCGCGCGAGACTGCTCGCCTGAGCACTGCCGCGGTTACTGAGCGCTATGTCACTCACACCCTGCACCCGTTTTTCTCGATTCCATAACGTCTGACCATGACGTACCAGTATGAGTTTCACAAGAGAGCCCTCCCAAACAGATAACAATAACGTAGGTTTTTTTAACTCTTTACCGATACCTTTGCAAGAAGATCCTGCATGGTTTTAGCGTAATATGGCATATTGAAATCGATTCAAAAGATCTCTTTTCATAGACATTGATTTGTGGCATTATTTATCTCTTGCAGGCACATACACAACGCGGAGCTCATGCAAGTAACGATAAAAAAGGAGGATATGTTATGCAGGCATTATTTACATTGACACCGGCCGAATCGAAGCGGCTGATCGCCAGGGGCATCGTTTCAATTCCCGAGGTACAGCAGGCAAAGGAAGAAGGATATCTGATCGTGGGACGCGGGTCTACAAACGCGTATATCGTCGAGGAACTGCTTGGGAAATCGATAGAGAAGGAAAAGTATGTTGCCGGGCAGGTCATCAAGGGGATCACCTGCGCGCTCCTTCAGGGCATTCGCATGCAACCGGTCACGTTTCACAAGAATCAGTTGCTGGATGTGGAACCATCCACCGTTATCGATGAACTGGGGCCGGGGGACATACTGTTAAAGGGGGCCAATGCCGTTGATCACATGGGACATGTCGGTGTCGTTATGGCAAATCCCATGGGGGGCACCATGGGTCAATTTTACCTGCCCATGAAGGTCCGGGGAGCGACGATTATCTATCCAGTGGGTCTCGAAAAGATGATCCTGTCCGTCGAAGAGGCATCCCGGATGGGAGGATTGCACACTATCGAACGGAGTATAGGCGCCACGGTCGGGATGGCGTGCGTTACAGACGGCATGGCCTATACCGAACTGGACGCCCTGGAAGAGCTCTTTGATGTAGAAGCCGTCCATTTCGCGTCGGGTGGATACGGCGGTGCAGAAGGGGCAGTAAGCATAATTGTCGAAGGTGACGACGAAGAGGTTAATCAGTGCTGCGATTATATTGAAGGTATCAAGGGGGAGCCGCCGCTGTCCGGGATAAAGCCTCCCTGTAAGACCTGTCCCATTCTCTGCAGTTTCAAGGGGATGGAGGAGGATGCCCTCCCAAGCTACCTTCGGAAAGCCTGATCTTCTTCCGTATGTAAAAAAAGAGGGGGGACACTTCCCCTATTTATGCGCAACGACTGGTGTGGATCAGGGTAGAAATAATGGTCCTGTCACCATTTTTCACTTTGCCCCTCGCGCCGCCTGCGATTGCCGCTTGGTTCCGCCTTCGGACTTCCATAATCCGGGGACGGGCACTGCCGGCAGTGAGCCCGCCGATTGCAGGGTGTCCCCTTCGTAGAGGACCTGTTCCAGGAAGAGTCCCGAGGGGGGCGAGGTGAGTCGGGCTGGTATATCGGAGGGGTCATGAAGCATTCCCTCCACATTCTGGGACGACAGGTTCCCCCGTCCCACTTCGACGAGAACCCCCACGATGCGGCGGACCATCTTCCACAGGAAATGGGATCCGGCGATCCTGAAGACGATTAGACCGTTCGCCTCCAAGAGTTCCACCAGATCTATCTGTACCAGACTAGAAGTCTCCTTGCCGCTTCGTTTGTCGGCAAAGGAGGCAAAATCGTGAAAGCCCGAAAAGAGCTGTCCCGCCTCCGCCATTGCTCTGCAGTCGAGACGGTCCGTTATCCACCATACATAGCGTTTCCCGAAGGCCGTCCGGTGCTTCGAGATCAGGTAGACGTAACTTCTGGACTGGGCATTGTGGCGGGCATGGAACCGGGATGAGACCCGTTCCACCCTGATGATATTAATGCCGGCGGGGAGAATGTCGTTGAGTCCCTCCATCATCTTGCGGGGTTCCATCTTCTTCTTTGTTTCCAGATGGGCCACCTGGGCCAGGGCATGGACCCCGGCATCGGTTCGTCCCGCTCCCTGGATGTCCACGTCGGTTCCGGTAAGCTGAGCCGCCGCCTTTATCAAAGTTTCCTGAACGCTCTTGGCATTCTTCTGAGCCTGCCATCCGTGGTACCCGGTCCCATCGTACTCCAGTGTGATCTTGTATTTGTGCATGCGACCTCCTCAAGGTTGCGGCCTAGTCATGACCTCCGCAAATAAAAAAAGAGGGTCCGGGGGAAAAGACGTTGTCCGGATTCTCTCAGCATTTAGGGAAAAGCGGCTTTTTGTGGTGGAAGTATAGGGACCGGGTCGAATCGTGTCAAGATTTTGTTGAAGTGTGCCTTTGATACCGGGGAAAATAGGAACACTTCCCATACCAAATCTCTTTTGGCTTTCTAATTGACGCGTCAGGTTGAAGCCAGATTTTAAGGTTGATGACGTAATCAATCATGCAACCTACGGGATGGGGCTTGTGACGAAGGTCTCTCGTCAGAGGGTCGGAGTATTATTTTTCGACGCCCTGCGGACCCTTGTGTGCGACTGGGGATGATCCCCGTGAAGGAGGCAGCCCGCTCTTGTGACAACAGCGTCGTGAGAAGTCTCCCCCGCCTTTGACTTATCTTGCATGGAAAGCGAGAAAATATCTGGCTGTAGGCGCTGATTTGAACTATATGAATAAGCAAAACGGTGAAAATCACCCAGGAGGGTATAATGAACAAATTTCATGATCGTATCATTCGCGCCGCCAAGTTGGATGCCAACCTGTATGAAGAGGTTGAGGCCGACAAGGGGGCAATGCTCCAGGCAATGGCGGTTGTCGTCCTTTCCAGTCTGGCAGCCGGTATAGGAAGCATTGGAACAGGCGGGCTCGGCGGGCTTGTGATGGGGACGATCGCGGCCCTTGCGGGATGGTACGTCTGGGCCTGGCTCACATACTTTGTCGGCACAAAACTCCTTCCGGAACCGCAGACCCAGTCAGATCCCGGTGAACTGCTTCGCACCATCGGCTTTGCGAGCTCTCCCGGATTGATTCGAATCTTAGGCATTATTCCGGGGCTGGGAGGGGTGGTTTTTCTGGTAGCCTCACTCTGGATGCTGGCGGCAATGGTGATCGCGGTCAGGCAGGCCCTTGATTATACAAGCACACTGCGGGCCGTAGGGGTATGCGTGATCGGCTGGGCCATTCAACTATTGATCCTACTGCTGTTGTTTTCTATCTTCGGCGGGGGCGCGCAACCGGTTTAAGAGAGGGCGAATTCGACTTCAAGCCTGGGCTGATTCAAGTGCCCTTGATGACAGAGATACATAACTCTAACCTGTTACAAGTAAGTTATTATTCATGATCGACATACACACTGATCGTCTCTATCTGACTTCCACCGGGAGGCTGGCGCGCGACCTGAGCCGGCGTTTCCGCCTGAAGTGTCTCCGTGAGGGGAAACGGGGTTGGGAATCCCTGCAGGCGATGAGTCTCAATGCCTGGCTTGATCGGACATGGATGGAATCGTGGCCCGAAGAGATGCCTGCACATGATCTCTACAGGATGAATCTCTGGAAGGAACTGGCAGGCAGGATCGCGCCCCCTTCTCCGCTTACCGTTGATACAAACCTCTGCGCCATTCTCGATGAAAATTACGGCATTATGGCGCGCCATGGACTTGACCCCGCGTCCGGATTCCCCTCCACGCCTCTCGTAGAATGGAGAAGAGAGATAAGCGGGGCATTTAGAAAAACGCTTGCCTTCAATGGTCTCTTCCATCCGTCACGCAATCCGGTTTTGCTGCGCCGGGCAATAATTGAAGGCAGAATCGCGTGCCCGGACAGGAGGATCTTGCTGGCCGGTTTTGAATCGCCCGCCCCCGTGGAACGCGAACTGTTCATGGCGCTTGAGCAGAAATCCGACCTTGAATATGTGAATTTCCCCTCGGTAAAATCGGAAACAATAGAGCCCCTTGCCCTCCCCTCTCCCGAACAAGAGGTCATATACCTGGTTCATCGTCTCGCCGGGGACGCCCGGACAATGCCCCTTCACAGGATAGGGGTGATCGTTCCGGACATGGACAGATATGCCAGGATGCTGGAGCGGGATCTTCAGGCCGTTACAGCCGATGTTCCGCCCCACGGTACCCACTGGTTCAACATGACAAAGGGTATTCCCCTTCTTGAGACACACCTGATGAACGCGGCCCTGCTTCCCCTGCGCTTCGTGCTCGAGGGAGAGTCCCGCGAGCTGCTCCTCTCTCTTTTCCTATCCCCCTACTATGGCTGCTGGCAGGGAAAACGCCATGAGATTGCGCGGGCCGACATCCTCTGGAGAAAAGAATCCCTCGACTCAGGGCTTGAAGTGCTCCTTCAGAAGCTAAAGCATAAAGGTCCGAATATATACGGTCTTATCCCCTTTGAGAGCCTTGAGCTCCTCTCCTCTTTCTGTCATACGATACAGATATCCGAAAAGAAGAAAGGGGCCTTCTGGACGGGACGACTCAGAGAAGTGTGGACCCGCCTCGGGTTCCCCACCATATCGGATGAAAAGGATACCGTGGACAGGAGGGGTCTTGACGGGATCATGAAAGAGATAGACCGGCACCTGTCGGAGGTGTGGATGGACGCCCGCGAGTTCTCGGCATGGCTGACGCACCTCGCGTCCCGCAAGGTGGTACAGATCGGCGCCGCTGAGGATGCCGGCATACAGATCATGGGAACTATCGAATCGCGCGGCCTCGATTTCGACAAGCTGTACGTCCTCGGCATGGACGACCGGTCACTCCCGGAACCGGCGCGCCCTCTCCCTTTCCTCGACTCTACGGAGCGAAAGCTGGTGCAGGGCGGCACGGCAGAGAGCCAATACGAATTCGCGAAGCAGGCATTTGATCATCTGATGGCCCTCGCGCCGGATATCACCCTCCTCCGGGCCGAGATGGAGGACCTCAAGCCCCTCGCCCCCTCTCCCTTCTGGCCCGCTGCCGAGGAGAAGCGCTCCATCGATATCTGGAACGCCCCCGGCCCGGCATGGCTGAGAGCAAAATGGCTCCATTCTGCCTATGAAGGGTTACATGAGGAAATATCTTCTGAGCCTCCCATAGAGACGCTTATAGCCCCCTGCTTTGTCCCTGAAACCATCTCGGTAAGCCGGTTTCAGAAGGCAGTTATCTGCCCATACCGTTTCTTTGTCGAAGGCATTTTAAACATAGAATCACTGGAAGAAATAGAACCGGACGCCTCCCCGAGGGAAAAGGGAAACCGGATTCACGACGTGCTGGCCCTGTTCACCAAAAGCCTGAGAGACGAAGAGATGGATCTGAGCAATGAAGGAATTCTCCCTGAAGCGCGGGAACTCCTGACAAGATGTGTGGAGGATATACTTCACAATGTAGCGGATAGACCACACTGGCAGGTCGAGCGCAGGCGCTGGATTGGCCTTAAGGACAGCGAAGAAGGGGGTATGCTCACCGACTGGCTCAATCTCGAGATAGAACGCTGCCGGGAAGGCTGGAAGTGCGTCGCGGAGGAAAGCTCGTTCGATGCCCTCACGGTCGATGGACTTCCTTTCTCTCTGAAGGGGCGGATAGACCGGGTGGATTTCAGCAAAGACGGAGGGACTCTCCTCTGGGACTATAAAACGGGCGAGGTACCCACGACGGCGGACATCGTGACACGCCTGAAAGAACCCCAGCTTGTCATCTATCTCCTGGCGCTTGTGAGTGGGCACATCGACGCCCTAAAGCCGTATATTGATTCGGATACGCCTTTTTCGGCAGGATATATACGTCTCAAATCATCCGGCGATATCAGGATTTTCCCGATCAAGGGTATCGAGGCATCCCTGGAAGACTGGGGAAAGGCCATGGCAAAGCTGGGGGAGATGCTGGGATCTGGAGACTTTCGCGCCGAGCCCTTCCCTGTTTCAGATGTAAGCGACCGCTACAAGACCTGTGAGAGATGCCCGGTCATAACCTTGTGCCGGGCAGGGGTCAGGGATCAGGGGTCAGGAAATAAAGAGGAGACCAATGAAGAAACCGAATGATGACGGACAGCGAACCGCCGCTCTTGATACGAGCCGGTCGCACCACGTGGAATCTCCCGCGGGGTCCGGCAAGACGCTCCTCCTTACCAAACGTTTTCTCAAGCTCCTGGGAGAGGTCCGGGACCCGGCGGAGATCCTGGCCATCACCTTTACCGAGAAGGCGGCCGGAGAGATGCGCCAACGCATAACCGGCTTTCTGAGCGGCAGGACGTCCGCGAATGACCCAGACGGCGAAATGACGGCACTTGCCGAAAAAGCCCTTCGGGCGCACAAGGACAAAGCGCATCTTCTCACCTCCTCCGATACCCTCAACATCATGACATTCCACGGTTTTTGCAGCTATATCGCCAGGCGCGCGCCCCTTGAAGCCGGAGTCGCGCCCGATTTTGAGATTATCGACAATGACGCGCAGACCATCCTGACAGAGGAGACCGTACAGGCCGCACTGAAGGGCTTCTTCGCCTATCCCGCGACCGACGGCAGGAGAAAGGCCTTCGAAAACCGCCTCCTCTATCACAACAATAACTGGAACGGCATCTCCCGGGAATTAACCGGCATCATACAAAACAGGGGACGCTTCAGAGACCTGATAGAGATCATCAGACAGGCGGGCGGATGGGGACTGTCTGAGCTTCCGGCGATCCTGAGCGAACGCCTGCGTGTCTATGTCGAAGGCCGCATCTGTACCCTTATAGATTGCTTTAAGGAAACGGAGCTTGGGCAATGCTGGCAAGACCTTACCGCCCATCTGGTCGACCAGGAAACACCGATGGGCGCACGCCTGCCCGCGTCTCTACCGGAGAGCAATTGGGAAGACCTCCCATCATGGCAGGCAATCGCGAATGCCCTCACCACAAAGACCGGAACAGCTCGAAAAAGTTTCGGCCCCAAAAGCGGCTTCTACAACAAATTCAGCAAGACACAGTGGGGAGAGATGATAACTTCCATGGGCGATCCCTGCGCCGCCGCGCTTGCCGAAATCAAGGCCCTCCCCTCCCCTGATGATATCGGGTCGGATATGGACCTTCTCTCGGACTTTATCGTCATCGCGGCGGACCTCATCGAGCGCTACGAGACCACCTGCAGGGGGCGGCGTGTCGTTGACTTTGCCGGTCTGGAACAGGCCGCGCTCCGGGTGCTCGGCGAAAGCGACCCCTCCGATATTCAACTCTATCTTGATCACCGGATACAGCACCTCCTCGTTGATGAATTCCAGGATACCAACCGCGCCCAGTGGGAACTCGTCAGCCACCTGTGCAGCGGCTGGTCTCCCGAAGACGGGCGAACCGTCTTTATCGTGGGCGACCCCAAGCAGTCCATCTATTCCTTCAGAAATGCCGAGGTGAGCCTCTTTATGGAGGCAAAAGCGGGAATCCCCACCCCGGGAGGGGGGACAATCCCTCTCGATACACACCTCCTGACGACAAATTTCCGCTCCGGCAGGAAACTGATCGAGTGGATCAACGGCCTGTTCGGCGAGGTGGTCATGAAAGACCCGGATACCGCTGCCGACGAGGTCCCCTTCAGTCCCTCCGAGACATACGGAGGCAAGGACGGAGGCGCGATATCGCTCAGCCTGTTTACCGATAGCGACACACAGAGGGCGAAGGACAGCGAGGCAGTGTGGCTTGCCGGAAAGGTCAAGGAAGTCATGCGAACGGCCGGTGAGGACATATCCATTGCGGTCCTCCTCTTCACCAGGAACCGGATCAGCCGCTATCTTCGGGCATTCAAGGAGCAGGGCATCCCCGTCCAGGTACGCGAGGGGCTCGGCCTTATGCAGCGGCCGGAGGTCATGCACCTTATGAAGATTGCCGAGCTGCTGGCACACCCGCATGACGATCTTGCCTGGGCGTCCATCCTGCGTTCGCCCTGGTCGTGGTTCGACATAAATCTCCTGTATGAGACCGCCGGGCAGGAGCCAAAGAGCTGGATGGAGAAAATCTCTCTGACCACCCGTTCCCATCCCGACATGGAGGTACTCACAAAGGCGATAGAAAACGCCTCACGCCGGGTCGGACGCGATCCTCTGGGAACAACCGTCAGAACCTTCTGGGAAGATCTCGACGGCCCCCGAAGGACGGCATCTCGGTACGGCATGGCAGGTGTCGCGAACTGCATGCGGTTCCTCGAGATACTGGAAGACGCGCATCGGGGCACGCCCCTTGAAACTCTGAAACAGGTGAAGGCAACGATAGACTCCTTGTATGAGCCCGCGGATCCCACCGCGTCGCGCTCTCCCGTGGAAATGATGACCATCCACAGGGCTAAGGGACTGGAATTCGACGTCGTCTTCCTCCCGTTCATGGACTGGGCTCCCCTCTCGGATATACCGGCGACATCGCCCCCATATCTGATGGAACGGGTTCCGGGAACAGAGGGAGAATATCTCGTCGCAATGGGTAAGGACCGGAGAAACAAGGACACCCCCCCGGTCTTTAATCTGTTGAAGACGTTTCACAGAAACCGGCGATGGGGCGAGGCAAAACGCCTCTTCTACGTCGCGGCGACTAGGGCTAAAGAAACCATATACTTGAGCGGTATCGCTAAGGTAAAGGATGACGACACACTCGCAACCGGCAAAAAGAATATTCTCGAATGGGTCATGGAACATGAGGGCATCGAAGGCGCTGCTATCGACGACGTATCAACTGAAAGTAATATCGCCATAGAGATTAACCCCAAATCCCCTTACCTGCCGCCGGATGAGACGACCAGCGAACCTGCCCTTCCCGAATCGTACGACCTTCAACCGGAGCGGCCCGCATATACAATGGCCAAATCCCCCTCTTCATTCGCGGAGGACAAACTTCAATCGGAAGGAAAACTTGACGATGATGCGACCGCCTTCAACCGGACACGGGGAACGGTTATACACGCGATACTGAACACCGCCATACGCAAAAGGGCGCTTCTCACGACGGCGGCAGTAGCCCGCGTCCTGGAGGCCGAGGGTGTCGGGCAGGCCCGTGCAAACGGGGCTGCGTCCGGAATCCTTGAAGAGGCTGAGAAAACACTTGCCGATCCCTTTATCACACGGCTGATGAAATCGCCTGAAACAAAAAGCGAATGGGAGATAGAAGACGCGCCGACAGAGGGACGCGTGCGCTCCGGCATCATCGACCTCGCGGCGCTCGATGGCGATACCTGGTGGATCTGCGACTTCAAGACCTCACGGCCGGAAAACGACCAGCCGGTAGAGGAATTCATTGAACACGAAAGGGAACTATACCACCCACAGCTTCAGGCTTACCGCGAGATGCTGGCGCATCTCAAAGACATCCCGGAAACCCTGATCCGCGTGGGGATCTACCTGACCGCCCTCCTGCGATGGGAAGAACTGTAATCGTTAATTGTTGATGCTAATCTTGAACTATAGAAAATTTCTTGACAGAATATTTTCATGGTGTATGTTTCCGGCTGTTGTTCGCGGTGGAATATTAACAGCTAAAACGAGAGAACCCATGTGACGGAAAAGAGAGTCGCTGTCACTATTTTTTGCAACGGTTCAGGTGTCGCAGGCTATATTTGCTGTGGACCGACTCCGCTGACCGATGGCACATGGTGCATGTACTAGCAGGCAGTCGCGCAGGGAAAGCATGGACAAGGCATCGGTGGTGTTCTCACCGATGCGGCGGAGAAAGAAATCAGGAAGGCACTGGGAAGGCTGGCTATTATTGAGACATCCTCGACACAGGCCTATGACAAAACCCTGCATTTCCACAGAGGCCGAGGCTATGAGATGATTGCCCGCATCCCTGACTTTTACTCTCTCGGTGACGATAAACTGATACTGCAAAAACGACTAAGCTACCCTGATGGGAGGGAGGAAAAGAGTAAACTCTGTTCCTCATTCGAAGCGTCTCCTGACGCGGGATAGCCTTAAACGGAGGATTATAGATGGCATACAAAGATATCTTAAGAAACTCTACAAGGACATTCGAGGATTTGGAGAAATGGCTTTCCGGGCGGAAGGCACGGATTGATCCCCGGCTCAGGGATGTAATTGCCAAATATCCCATGAGAGTAAATACGTATTACCTCAGCCTCATTGAAAAAATAAATGACGGCATCTGGAAACAGGCAATTCCTGATGGTGAGGAGCTTGAGCATTATATGGATATGACAGAAGATCCTCTGGATGAGGAAGGAGATATTCCGCTTGGCGGTCCGAGAACGATAATCCACCGGTATCCGGACAGAGTTTTATTATTTGTATCAAACGAGTGCGCAATGTATTGCAGATTCTGCACAAGAAAGCGAAAAGTTGGTGACGACCATAAGAACCCCTCTATGGAGGATATACGAAAAGGAATTGATTATGTCGCATCACACCGAGATATCAGAGACGTATTAATCTCAGGTGGAGATCCCCTACTAATACCAACGAGCCGACTTGATGAAATCCTGGGAAAGCTAAAAGGAATTAAACACCTAGGATTAATGAGAATCGGTACACGGGTCCCATGTGTCTGGCCGCAAAGGATTATTGAAGACAAGGAATTAGTTGAGGTGCTGAGAAAACATGCGCCCCGGTCACTGAAAGAACCCCAGCTCTTCATCAACACTCACTTCAATCATCCCAATGAAATAACCAACGAAAGTTATCAGGCCATTAAAATCCTGAGAGAATTGGGTATCCCCATAGGAAATCAAACCGTTCTGCTGAAGGGAGTTAACGATGACACCGATGTAATGAGAGATCTGATGCACGGCCTCGGCACAATGGGAATAAAGCCCTATTATCTGTACTATGCTGATCTCGTCGAGGGGACAGGTCATTTCAGAACGGCGGTGCACAAAGGAAAGGAAATCTGTAGAGACCTTTGCGGTTCCACAACAGGTTTCCTGCGTCCTACCTATGTCGTCGACGCACAAGGCGGAAGAGGCAAAATTCCCGTAGATCTCGGGTTTTCAGATGGAATCAGTGAAGATAAACGGGGTGGAGTTTTTACTTCAGCGATTGGACTTGGAAAAGTCTATGTAAATGATCCAATTGAAAAAATAGAAGGAAAACAAAGGAGAGAGAGGCTCAGGACCAAATAAACATAGACAAGAGACGGGAAAAACAACACCCAGGGAGCCTCATTGGGGGAACAATACCGTATTTTATGGTTGAGTAGGAAATTCTAATGTTTAATTGGTTTACCGACCGTCGCCGAAAGAAGCTCACAGAGGCCCCCTTCCCTTCCTCATGGGAGGAGATAATCCACCGTAACGTTCCCCACTATTGCATGCTGGAAGATGCCGAGCGTGCCCACCTGCGTGCCTTGATCCAGGTGTTTATCGCCGAAAAAAATTGGGAAGGAGCTGGCGGACTGGAACTTACCGACGAGATCCGCGTCACTATCTCCGCTCAGGCCTGTCTGCTTCTTCTGGGCTTGCCCCACGACTTTTACCGGGATGTCGAATCTATCATCGTCTATCCCTCTACCGTTGTTCCGCCTCAACGCAAGCCAGGTTTCTTTGAAAATACATTAGCACCAGTGGAGCCTCAGCATCCCATTATCGGGCAGGCGTTCCGGGAGGGGCCGGTAATTATTATCTGGGACGCGGCCCTGCGCGGTGGCCTCCATCCCGAATCCGGTCACAACGTTATTTATCACGAATTCGCCCACAAACTGGACATGCTCGACGGTGCGGCCGACGGCACGCCTCCACTGCGAGACCGGGCCGAATACCGTGACTGGGTACAGACCTGTTCGCGTGAATATCTACGTCTCAAACACGATACCGAAAAAGGTAAGCAATCCTTCCTCAATGCCTACGGTGCGACTAATGAAGCAGAATTTTTCGCCGTCGCCACAGAGCAATTCTTCGATCAGCCGCGATTAATGATTGAGCATGCACCAGACCTTTATCGTGTTTTGCAGGAATACTACCAGCAGGACCCCTCCGAACGTGTGTCCCGGGATAACTGCACGGAAAAAAGTTACAATCAAGACTGAACGAACGGGCGATAGAGGACACGCCCCCAGCTTGAGGCCCACCGCGGGATTGTGGCACACCTCAAAGACGTTCCGAAATCCCAAATCCGTGCGGGGACCTACCTGACCGCCCTGCTGCGGTGGAAACCGCTGTAACCGATAATTATCGGCAATAATCTTCAACTATAGAAAATTCATCATCAAGAATCATTACTTGACATAGTATTAGTCCTGTTTTACTGTTTTTCTCGTGCTTATAGAGGACACGCTATATTGAATATTGAAAACAAGCAGATTTGCCTGTTTGTCGGTTCAATATCATGATATCAGGCAAAATCGGCTTATATGTAAATGTTAGCCCAACGGATTTGCCATGCCAGTATCAGACATCAATTTTTGTACTACGAAAGTTCGGATGCTCAATACCGGAACCGAGCTTGGGTCTGCGTCCGGTTTTTTCTTCCGACATCGAAATACCAAGTACTTGGCTACAAACCGCCACGTGGTCATAGATGAGAACGACGAATTCTTTCCAACGTCTTTGCTGCTTACGCTTCATCTTGACCGTTCGGATTTAACGAGAAACCAAGTCGTTGAAGTTCAACTTTACGATTCCGGTCGGCCACTATGGAAACAGCATCCTTCGTACGATGCTAATGATTGCGATGTGGTGCTCGTTCCTTTTACCCAAGAAACGCTTACGAACTTCGATTTTTCTCGGTTCAATTCCACATCAATCACATTCATCGGATCTGAAATCATAAACACGCGACCAGTTAACCCCTTTGGCGACGTCGTAGTTGTTGGCTATCCCCTCGGATTTCACGATGAGCTACACAACCTGCCTGTGTACAGAAGCGCATCGATTGCTTCCGCATATGGGATTGATTTTGGCGGACTTCCCTGTTTTCTAATCGATGCTCAGCTTCATTCTGGGACCAGTGGCAGCCCCGTCGTTAATTCGCATCACACACTTTTCAAAGAGCGAGAAGGAAAGGAAGGCTATGCGTTGTTCGGAGTGCATTCTGCCGAGCACGTTGTTAACGGAGACCCACTTGGCTTAAATGTGTTGTGATATGCTCTCGTTCTTGTGGAAATTGCGGAGGCATAATGGTGTATCAGCGCATCTGGCTAACCCGTCGCTCAACCTCGCTCCCGTCGGTCGCTGGACGCTGCGCGACAAAACCGCGCAGCGCCGGGTAGCTGTACGCCTGACTAATGACCTGAAACAGATCTTAAAAGGAGGTTTTAAGATGAAAACAATTACGAGTCTTTTAACAGTTGGAATGTTCATCCTGTGTATTGGTCTTGCTTCGCCAGTTAGGGCTACCGATGATACCTATGGTGCGGCCGGAGCCTCGAAGCTCACAGACGAGTTACTAACACTTGAAAAAATGCTTGTTATAGCAATACAAGACGAATACCTGGCCCGGGGAGAATACCAGAAGGTTATAGAGAAATTTGGTAACCGCAAGCCATTCTCAAACATCATCAAAGCAGAAAAAAGGCATATTTCATGGCTGAAGCCACTATTTACAAAGTACGGCGTAGCGCTACCACCTGACCGGGGGCTGGAACTCGCCAAGGTTCCAGCAACTTTTACAGAAGCGCTCCAAATTGGCGTAGGGG
>Ga0265595_1001522_pt1 | contig 17520 bp, 17 predicted proteins | sample saktaG_15_FD_190148 | JGI IMG/M metagenome (GOLD analysis project Ga0265595, IMG submission 190148) | Saline water microbial communities from Sakinaw Lake, British Columbia, Canada - sak_2013_06_06_50m | ecosystem: Environmental > Aquatic > Non-marine Saline and Alkaline > Saline ... | reverse complement strand
ATACCAAGTATTCTGCCCTGGCCGCCAGTTCGTCATCATCATTTCCAGTCAGTACGACCACCGGCACGCCAGGATACTTGGTATTTAGTCCGATAAAAGTATCCAGGCCATGGCTGTCCGGCAGTGATAAATCCAGCAGGATGACATCAACCTTTTTGTTGTTCAGTAACGTTAATCCTGAATGTAAACTGTCGGCATGGTCGAAATCATAAAGCGTCGCATTTCTTTCAAAAAGGTACTCTTTGACCAGGCGGGCATCACCGGGATTGTCTTCGATCAGCAGTATTTTTGTTTTTGAGTTCATACTTTTAGATCACTTTTATTGGGAGTTTGATTACGATTCTATTTTGGCGGGAGCTTAACGATGCTCAGCCAAAAATCTTCAATGCTTTTAATCACTATCATGAACTGATTCAAATCCAGGGGTTTATTGATATAGCAATTGGCATGCAGATCGTAGGTTTTCAGAATATCCGCTTCAGCCTTGGACGTCGTCAGGATGACCACCGGAATGCGTCTTAATTTCTTATCGGCCTTGATCTCCGCCAGAACTTCCCGGCCGTCCTTTTTTGGCAGATTCAGATCCAACAGCAGCAAATCCGGTGTTGGCATGTCCTTATACTTACCTTCCTTATTAAGAAATGCCATAGCCTCTACGCCATCGGCAACATGGTGAAGATTGTTACTCATTTTACTTTCCTTCAACGCTTCCTTGGCCAGTCGGGCATCACCCGGATTATCTTCGACCAGTAGAATCTCAATCATTTGTACATACGCGTCACTCATTTTCCTGTATCCTTTCTTTTTGAAATTGTGAAATAAAATGATGTTCCTTTGCCCAACTCCGATTCCACCCAGATTTTCCCGCCGTGGCGTTCAACAATGCGTTTACACACTGCCAGGCCGATACCGGTACCGGGAAAATCGGTTTTACTATGAAGCCGTTGAAATATAACAAATATACGATCTTTGTATTGCGGATCAATTCCGATGCCGTTATCCCGGAAACAGAACAACCAGTCACTATCTTGTTCTTTGACTGTAATGTGAATCCGGGGAGCTTCATCGACCTGAAATTTTGTGCCGTTATCCAGCAGGTTCTGAAACAGCCGGGTAATCTGGCCCGCATCAACCGCCAGCGTCGGTAATTCATCATTTACGATGATTGCGTGGGTATCATTTATACGTTGTTGGAGGTTTACCAAAGTCTGTCCGAGTATGGGATTAAGGTCAGTGGTTTTAAATTCTCCGCCTCTGGTAGTAATCCGGCTGAAAGACAACAGATCATTAATCAGCCGTTGCATGCGATTGGCGCCGTCCACGGCATAATTAATAAAATCGTGGGCGTCATCATCCAGACGATCCTTGTATCGTCTTTCCAGCAGCTGGGTATAACTGGAAACCATGCGCAGTGGTTCCTGGAGATCGTGAGAAGCGACATAAGCAAATTGTTCCAGCTCTTCGTTGGAGCGTTTCAACTCCACCATCAATATTTTTAGATTTTCGTTTGCTTTTTCCGCAGATTGCCGGGCCTCTTCAGCATCCTGCATCATTTTCACGGCAGCGACCTGTGCGTCTTTTAGGTCATGGGTGCGTTCTTCAATCCGCTGTTCCAACTCCTCGGTCAGTTTTTGCAATTGAAGATTACTTAAGCCTGCCCCACCGATGAAAACTGCAAGATCGGACAGGTATTCCATTTTAAGTTTGACATCGTCGTCGGATAATACCGGGACTTTTGACAGGGCCAGCAGGTATTCTTTTTCATTGAATCCATATCGTTTCGCCTGTTTACGGAAGAATTCTTGATTTGGTTCTTCGGATAAAAATTGACCGATAAAAAGATTGGCGATATGATTACCGGCGATATTTATGGGAATGGCCACATCTACCAAGCCATTCAGACAGCGATAGACGTTGTATTTTTTTCCTTTGCCCAGTTGATTGGCCAAGGCTACATCGCTTTCGCTACATCGCTTTTTTGTTTCATGGTGAACCCGGTGAAATTGGGTACAGATGTCTTGCCAACCACTGGCGACAAGGACATTACCTTTGAGGTCAAGTACGGCCGTTCCTGTCCCGGTTGCATCGGTAAATTTTTGCATGAGGGATTGCAGCTTTTCAATATTGATAATATCTGAAATGTGATAATTCATGATTCAATTATCTCCGCATTATGGTTATTACATTTCTCTCCGGTGATTTTTAAATTTTTGGAAAGTTCCTGATAATCTGTCTTTGACTGAGAGGATTCTTTTAACATAAATACTCCGTCGATATCTAAAATTTCAATTAAATTTATTTTTAAAATCCGTAATAATGCCGGGTATTTGGTCTACTCCGGAAGCGATATCGATAAAAAAGTCGGAACCGGCTTTTTTCAGCAGGTTTTCAAAGGTTTTATCGAAGAATTCAGTCAGGGAAATAATTTTTAATTGGGACCGGATAGTTTTAATAGCCCGGACGGTTTCGATCAGGGTTCCGCGCAGCGAGTAAGTATTTAGGATAATCACATCCGGCGACATGTGATAGACATCCATGAGCAGGTTATCAAAATCGGAAATCACCGTGATAATGTCTTGGTTACGATCGATACAGGGGGTGATTAATTTTTCGATACGTTTGTAAATGATTTCCGAATCATCAACAATTAAAATTTTCATTACTCTTTCCTTATTAAAGATGGGATTATTATTAAAAGTTTTAATTTCATTTTCAGCAGTATACATGATTTACCTCAGATTCTTTCTCCAATATTGTGGCAAATTTCTGGGTTGGATTTGTAGCTGAAACGCTACATGGCAATTTTTAGGTCTTTTTTGGTTCATTTAACTTCATTTCTTTTAGAGTTATAGCGATTTTCTCAAAATCCGTGGTTTTATCGAAGAAATACTTAATCTGGCGATCATCACACATTTGCTGATATTGCCGGGTTGGGTAGTTGGTCAGAACAATGGTTACGGGTTTGTAGTTTTCTGAAACAACCCGGTCATATACGTCAAAACCAAGACCGTCTAGTAGCTGTATATCGACGATAAGCACATCTGGAGTCAGGTTTTTTATTAATTCAATGGCTTCAGAGATCTGTCCGGTTTCACCACAAATATAGGTGTCAGGCACGGCTGAAATTAAGCGTTTCAACCGCTGTCTTAATATTTCCGAGTCGTCCACAATAAAAATATTCATAAAACTTCCATGCTAAAAATCTCAATTACAGTTTACACATTATGCAAATAATTGTCTGTCGTGATTATTATGATTTTCTTGTCGGTTTTCATCTATTTTTTTGTAGATGAAACGCTACACGGCAAAAATATTGATTGTTGGGAAATGTATTATGACATACGATTTGCGGGTGTTTTTACTCCCAGCGCAGGGCTTCGATGGGATCAAGCCGGGCGGCTTTCATGGCCGGGTAGACGCCGAAAACCAGCCCGATCATCAGTGAAAATCCAACTCCCAGAAAAACTGACCACATGGGAATCGTTGGCGGTAATTTCAATGCGGCTGCGATCAGCACTCCGATGATGATTCCAAGCAGGACCCCGATCAGACCTCCAAACAGACAGATTCCGATGGATTCTGTGAGGAACTGGTTCAGGATGTGCCGTTTTTTTGCGCCTACGGCCTTGCGAATGCCGATTTCCCGGGTCCGTTCCGTGACCGAAACGAGCATAATATTCATGATGCCGATGCCGCCGACCAGCAGCGATATTCCGCAGATGACGACCGCTGCGATAAAAACAAATCCGGTCAGATTTTTCAGGGTGTCCATGATTGAATCCTGGGTGATCAATTCAAAATCGTTGGGAGTGCCGGGCGGTACTTTACGGGCGATACGGAGAATCCCAGTAACCTGATCCATGCCCTGGGACATTTGATCCGGCAGGGTTTTTACGGCAATATTAATTGAGCGCATTTCACCATAATTTTTCGTAAATGTATCAAAAGGAATCACAACCATGTTGTCACGGCTGTTGCCGAGGAGTTCTCCCTGGGATTCGATCAGACCAATAACATTGTACCGTATCCCGTCGATTTTAATGGACTCACCGACTGGGTAGGTGAAGGGGAATAACTTTTCCGTAACATCGTTTCCAAGCAGGGCCACATGTTCCTTGCGATAAATCTCCTCTTTTGTAAAAAAGCGTCCTTCTGAAATATAGCGTCCGTTAACATCGGCCCAATATTCATCGCCGCCGTAAAGCATGATGTTGGGATTGGTAATGTTATCCTGATATTTGATCTGTTTACCATAGGTTGCGATTTCAGCGGACACGGACCGGATTTTTGTCGCCCGGTCACGGATCGCTTCAACATCACTGAATTTCAGATCTTTGCGCATCCGGATTTCTTTGGATAAATGACCCATCCGGACGGCAGGGTATTTTTGCACCCAGAAGATATCTCCGCCGACACCGGACAATGCGTTGATCATGTGCTGTTCCAGGGCATTAATGATGGACATCATGCCGATTACCGACATCACGCCGATGACAATTCCGAGAGTTGTCAGGAATGTCCGCATTTTATTGGACTTGACAGTCTGCCAGGCCAGTTTGAACTCTTCGTCATAATTCATTACTCATACCTCAGGCATTCAATGGGGTCGAGTTTAGCGGCCCGCCGCGCCGGATAAATGCCGAAAAACAGGCCCACAAAAGTCGAAAACCCCAATCCCATAAAGACCGACCAGATCGGAACGCTGGACGGGAATGGAGTAACTTTGTCAATGACTAAAGAAATCAGGTAGCTGAAAAAGATAGCGATAATGCCGCCAACGCTGCATATGATAATGGATTCAATGATGAATTGAAAAGTAATGACACGCCGCTTGGCGCCCAGGGCCTTGCGGATACCAATCTCTTTTCGTCGTTCCGCGACAGAAACCAGCATTATATTCATAATCCCAATACCGCCAACGAGTAGTGACAGTGTGCCGATTCCGAAAGCCGCTGTATAGAGACCGCCAGTAAGTTGCTTATACATATTCGTCAGCATTTCCTGCTGGTTGATTGAAAAATTATCCTCTTCCTGGGGTTTCAGTTTTCGGGATACCCGCAGAAGGAAACGGATCTCGTCTTTCACTTCATCGATCATTTCCGGTGAAGTTACTTTAACAAGAATGCGAATACCGCGGCGTGAACCGAAGTTCTTGAATATTGTCCCGATAGGAACATACACCTCGGAATCCAGATTGTGACCCAGAAGACTGCCCCGTTTATCCATGACGCCGATGACAATATAGGATACGTCACCGATTTTGATTCGTTCTCCGACGGGATTAATGTCTTTAAATAATTTTTCCTTAATCTCCCAGCCAATGACGCAGCTGGGCTTATCGCGGTCTATTTCAGTCTGGGTAAAATAGCGACCATCGGCAATTGTATATCCTTCAATCAGCTCATGCTCAATGGTGACGCCGGCAACACTGATATCAGAAAGAGAATTATTCCGGAATTTAATATCCCGGGATGTTCCGGTGGCGGGAGCAATGGATTCGGCCAGTTGGGAATGTTTGATCAGGTATTCCGCGTCCTTCATGGTAATATCCGGTCGGTTACGATATTTGAAGAAATCATCCTTCATAATCCAGGGGTATTTATGGATGAACAGAGTATTGCTTCCCAGAGCGGAAATCTGGCTGGCAAAACCTTTATTTAATCCGGCGATGATGGATGCCACCGAAACGACTGTTAAAACACCGATGATAATACCCAGTGTTGTCAGCACGGCTCGGAGTTTATTCTGAGCCAAGGCCCGCAGGGCAATCAGGACATTTTCCCAAAGGCTGATCAGTGTGGAAATCAATGGTTATTTACCTGTATGTCTTCCGCGATATTGCCGTCGAGGATGTGGACGATTCGATCGGCATGTTGGGCGACATCTTTTTCGTGAGTGACCAGGATAATGGTATTCCCGGCTTTATGAAGATCATCAAAAACCGACATGATTTCTTTACCAGTGGTGGAATCCAGATTTCCTGTGGGTTCATCGGCCAGGATCAGGGAAGGACTATTGACCAGTGCCCGGGCAATAGCAACACGCTGCCGCTGACCGCCGGAGAGCTCGTTTGGGCGATGATTTTTACGATCGGAAAGGCTAACTTTTTCCAGTGCCTCTTCGGCAATCATTCTGCGTTTATTGGCATGAATCCCGCTGTAAACCAGGGGCAGTTCGACATTGTGTAAAGCGCTGGCCCGGGGCAGAAGGTTAAATGTCTGAAAGACGAAACCAATTTTCCGGTTCCGAACTTCAGCCAGTTTGTTATCATCCATCGTAGAGACGAGTTCGTTTTCAAGAAAATAGCTGCCCGATGTGGGTGAGTCCAGGCAGCCGATAATGTTCATGAGCGTGGATTTTCCCGAACCCGAAGGACCCATAATGGATATGTATTCATTTGGCTGAATATTAAGGTCCACACCCCGTAGGGCATGGACATCAATGGTACCGATTTTATAGATTTTAGTGATTTTTTCCAGATGAATCAGGGATTGCATTAGCCACCAAAATAGAGGTTTATTCGATAAATAACATTAGAGAAATCAATTTCCGGAACGTAATTGACAGATTTTCCGTCCATTTTCCAGCCATCCTGATTCATTTTATTGTAGAGATATCCAACATTGACACCAACTGCGGCCCAGCGGAATATATTATACCGGAATCCAATCGTTGGCAGAATTGTTAAATACCCACAGGACATTTCGTTTTGATGATCGGTAAAACTAACCGTACTTGTATCTATGACAGCGTTGTTATAGCCATCCCAGAGGTTATCCCAGGCAAGCGGACCGCTCCATTGATTAAATTGCAGATTAGCATTTCCGCCGCCGATCATGGTACCGAAATACAATTCGGTTTTATTGAAGGGGTGATATACTTTTTCGATCATAAATCCGCCGAAATTGATTGTAAGCGTTACTTCTTTTGCAACGGTTTTACCATCAATAGCGCTTCCACCGGAAGATTTGACTTCACCATGTGCGCCCAAACCACCAATGCGGATACCGTGACCGACAAAACCCCAACCGCCGCCACCGGACATATAAATTTGTTTATCAAAAGGGTTTAATCCGATTTCCTGTAGTTTTGTATTGATGGCATCAACGTTTAGATCCATCATATAGTAATCCCAGCCACCGGCGCCGCCGCGAAAGTAGCCACGTTTTTTAGAGCTTTTCCACTCGTCTTTACGATTTTCGCGCCAGCCGTCCCAGTCGTCCCACTCTTCCCAGTCATCTTCTTTTTTGGTCTCATCATTTTCGATGCGGGTACTTTTATAGTCATGCTTCTGGATAATCTCGGTGGATTCTTCATCGGTTGTTACAGAATCCGTAATGGCTTCCAGTTCCTGCTCGGCTTTATCAAATTTCTCTTGAGCGTTTATCGCAATACTGCCGATAAACATTGTGATGAGAATTAAGGTAAAACGGTTCATTTCTTCTTTCCTTTCTCGTTTTCATCACCAGCAAATTTCAATGCACTGTCGTGTTTCAATTCTTTACTGATAGCTTTATAAGAACCTGTTATAATTTCTTCACCTACTTCAAGCCCGCTGATTATTTCAAATTTTGTATCACTGCTGATGCCAACCTTGATCTCCCGTTGTTCTGCTGTCTGATACTGTTTTGGAGCGAAGGGTCCCTTTTTTACTTTCTGATCTTTATTAAGCGGGCATACCACAAAAACCACATCAATCGGTGACACCTTTGCCGTTACTGGCTTTTTCTCTATGTGTGTGCTGTCACCTGCCGTATCCGTTTTTGGTTCTGGTGTTCTGACTGTCAACGATTGAATAGGTACGACGACGGCGCTGTCCCGGACATCAGTGATGATATCAACCGTTGCAGACATGCCCGGACGAAACCGCGGGTCCTGTCCGAGCACCGATATTTCAATTTCAAAATTGGTAATCTGTTCCTGGGTACCCAGGCCGGTTGTTGACGCGCTGTGAGCGATTTCCGATACAATGCCCTTGTAGGTGGTGTCCGGAAGTGCATCAACCTCAATCAATGCCGTATCGCCTACGGATACGGATACGACGTCGGTTTCATCGACTTCGGCCCGAACTTCCATTTTTGACATGTCGGAAACTACCAGGATAACATCCTCCTGAAATACAGAGCCCAGGGCGATTTCACCGACCTCTTTATTAATGCTGGTAACGATGCCGTCCATGGGCGATAAAATACGGGTTTTGTCCAGATCGTCTTTGGCCTGTTTTAATGCCGCTTTTGCCTGAACGACCTGGCTTTCGGCGATTTCGGTTTGAGCAATTCCTGCTTCCAGATCTGCTTCCGATGTCAGATCGGATTTGTATAGTTGTCGGACCCGTTTAAGTTCACTGGAGACTTTTTTCTGGTTTGCTTTGTTGGACTGGACTACCGACAATGCCCGTTCATAAGCAGCCTCGTATTGGGCCTTGTCCAGTTCAACCAGAAGTTCACCGGCTTTCACCCGATTACCCAGATGAACAGTAATATTTGTAATTCGGGCAGCGACATTGGCACTGATTTTAACCTGGGTTTTGGGAATCAGCGAGCCGGAAGCGTTTACGGTTTGGACAATCCGCTCCTTTTTGACTTTTTCTGTCTGGACCTCAATGGGCTTAACCTTAGTTTTATTTTTATTGGCAACAATGACAACTCCAACAATGATTAGCACGATAATAAGGATGATGATTTTTCGGATATTTTTCTTCTTCATTAAGCGGCCCAATTCCCTTTATAGTGTGCCCATGGCGACAGCGAGTTTAATTTCGGCTATCTTGGCATCGTACATCGTATTGATCAATTGTTGCTGGGCTGTTGTCAGGGTTACCTGGGCATCAAGCACTTCCAACAATGTTGCAGAGGCCAGGCGGTACATTTCCTGGGCCAGGCGCAGATCCTCCTGTGCGGATTCAATATTCAGTTCATTAATAGTAATCATTTCGCGATACGTATCGAGTTCAAGTATCAGTCCCTGAATCTGATTTTCAATGTCTATGCGTTGTTTTTCAATCTGATCATCGAAGGACTTATAGTTTAGCTGTTGTTGCTGGATATTGGTCCGGCGCTGAAAACCATTAAAAATCGGATAACTGATCCTGAAACTGAGATAGGTTGTCCATGACCGGTCAAAGTTGTTGTATATATCATCAAAACGGGTGCCGTTTCGGTTGTAAGAGAAACTGGATGAAAGGGCGGGATAGAAATCCGCTTTGGCAATTTTATAATTGATCAAAGCTGTATTCTGTTGCAGCTTCAATGAATTATAGGTTTTATTGTTTTTTAAGGCTGTTTCTACGGCGTTTTCTAGAATGACAATTTCGGGGCTATGATAATCTTTTTCATATACAGATATATTGGTTTCTGGTGTCTGTCCAATAGCAACATTGAGTTGGGCAATGGTTGATTTTAAAATAGACTTCTGCTGAATAACGGCCAGTCGATCATTGCCTTCGCGGACCTGGGCCTTGAATAGATCCTTTTTCGCGACCTGCCCGATTTTATGCATTTCCCGGGTTTTTCCCAGCTGCTCCCGGCTGTTTTCCAGGGATTTTTCGTAGACTTTCAGGAGTTCCTGGGCTTTTAGGACGTTATAATATTTTTCGGTTACATTGGAAAGAACCATTTGTCGGGTATAATCACTGTTGATTATCACATTGTTTAACTGATTTTTTGACCGGCGTATATAGTTCCACCACTTACCACCGTCATAAATGTTCTGGTAGTAGCTGACGCCGGCGGCGTAGGACTCGGTTGTTTGACTTGGGATTGTCAGCTTTTGACCTGATTCATCGTAGTATTCATTCGGCGCATATGATCCTATGGAAGAGCTGACATTAGCAGATAAATTTGGCAAAATTCCGCTATAGGACGCTAAAATTCCAGACTGATAAGCCTGAACCTCTTTTTGTGAGATGGCAATGTCTAAGTTCTTTTCCATCGCCAGATCAATACATTCCTGAAGACTCAATTTGTCAGCAGCTAAAACAGCGGTTGAAATTATCATAATAAGGATTAAACATAATTTTCGCATAACATATTCCCTGTGTTAAAATTTAACAAGGCCGGCCAGCATCGCGGCAGCTATGGCATACAGAAGCCAAACAATTAAAATTACCCAAAATGTTTTCGATGTTTTTTTATTTAATAATATGCCCAGCGCAATACTGAACAGTACAATTTTCCAGATAGCGAAAATGTCTATATTGGACAAGAATCGGTATAAAAATGTACTGCTTTCTTCCATAAGCAGTGCGAGGCTTGAATAGACTTTTGTCGATTGCTGAGATACAATCAGCGGTGTTTTAATACCGGTGTTGACCACATCAATCAGGCCAATGTAGGCCGACACTCCCAGCATGGTAACAAACGTTAATTCACCGCCTAGTAGAAAATTGCCAATAAATAGCATCATTCCGGCAATTACCAGCCACTTTACTCCAATTGCGACGATTGTGGTAACGTACTGGACTGGTGATTCGGCCCGCTTTTCAATGCGTTCCAGGGCGGCTTCTTTCTGGGCATCGGGGAATCGTTCGCTGTTTTCAATCCGGGCCCTGGTATCGTTCATCGCAATTGGGATAATATAACTGGAGGAAATCAAACTGGCAACGATGATGATCAGCATTGGGATTGCCAGGTCCATCCAGTTGACTTTGACTTTTAATGCATTAAACGTTAGAGATGGTTCCCAGAACAGTGAGACTATTTTCGAGGCGATTGACTTTTTCTTAATTTCGTTCATTTTTACCTGTTTCATTTTTGGCAACTGGCTTTTTAGAGTCCTGACGAAGTGTTAAGTTGTCAGGTAAGCCATATCATTGTCAAATTTTTGATAGAAGTTGGTCTTTGTGTGATTCAAGATATGTTTTGGCCGTTTCATATGTGTTTTCGATTTCACCGGATAGGATTGCCTCTTCTATCGCAGTTTTTATATGACCGACAGCCGGGCCTGGTTCCAAATTACAGAGTTTCATGATTTCATCACCACGAACCGGGGACTGGAATGCCCGCATGCGGTCCTTTTCTTCGACTTCGATAATTTTATCCACTACGCGATTGAAATTAGCGGTGTATTCGGCAACTTTTCGGGGATTTTTTGAGGTAATGTCCGCCCGGCAAAGGGTGATCAGATCATCGATTTCTTCACCGGCATCCACACACAAGCGCCGAACGGCGCTATCGGTAACTCCTTCATCGGCAATAGCAATTGGGCGAAGATGAAGCCGGGTCATTTTTTCGGCGTATTCCATGACCTTATTTGATAATTTCAAGCGGCGGCAGAGCGGTTTGACCATTCGGGCACCGAGCTCTTCATGACCATGAAATGTCCAGCCTTTACCTTCCACGTAATACTTGGTCTGTGGTTTGGCGATGTCATGAATCAGGGCGGTGAAGCGCAATTCGAATTTATCGGTTTTTTCGGCAATATTATCCAGTACCTGCAGGGTATGATGAAAAACGTCCTTGTGATGGTAACCGTTTTTCTGGTCGACGCCGTCCAGATTGGCAATTTCCGGTAGAATAATATCCAGCAGCCCACATTTTTTCATCAGCAGAAACGCCCGTGATGGTTTTCGGGGAACCTTAAGTATTTTTGTTAATTCTTCAGTAATTCGTTCCTGGGAAATAATAGCCATCCGGTCTTTGACTTTATTGATTGCTCGAAAGGTTTCATCTTCGATGGTAAAACCAAGCTGTGAGGAAAACCGGATCGCCCGCAACATTCGAAGAGGATCTTCTGAAAATGTTGTCACCGGATCAAGGGGAGTACGAATAATTCCGGCATCCAGATCGTGTAAGCCCTGGAAGTGGTCGGACAATTCATACATTGAATTTTCGTTCAGAGACATTGCCAGCGCATTTATGGTAAAATCCCGGCGGGCAAGATCTTCATAGAGAGAACCCTGAGAAACGCTGGGTTTTCGTGAGTTGTCCAGATATTGTTCGGATCGGGCGGAAGCCACTTCGATGATAATATCGTGATAAGGAACCATTGCTGTCCCGAATCGCGGATATTCAAGGATTCGTTTCAGGCGGAGGGAGTGGGCAATGGACTTGGCGAATTCGATCCCGTTTCCGACAACGGTAATGTCAATGTCTTTGGTCTTATGACCCAGGATTCGGTCGCGAATTGCACCACCGACAAGATAGGTGCGAACCTTGTCCCGATCCGCGATTTTCGCAATGCGCAACAGGATTTTTGTTATTGGGTCATCCGGAGGAAATAGTAGTTCTAAGAAAGCCATTCCATATCTCTATTTATCGACGGAATTTAGACATCACAGGGATTATATGCAAAGCCTGAAGTTAACGAGCACTACCCGGAAGATATATACACAAGATGTCGACTATGTGTAGGAGGATTGTGAATGTCTATATGGTGGGGCTTGTACTAGAGTAACTCTTCGGCGTGATAGGAACTGCGCACCAAAGGACCGGCCATGACCGAACGAAACCCCATTTTCAATCCCATCAATTCAATCTGCTTGAATTCATCGGGAGTGACAAAGCGATTGACGGGTAGGTGGTTTTTGGTAGGTTGCAGATACTGACCGGCAGTAAAAATGTCACAATTGACTTGACGGGCGTCTTGCATGAGATTGAGAATATCTTTTTGTGTTTCACCGAGACCGACCATGATACCGGTTTTTGTAACGGCACCACGCTCTTTGGCGTTTTTCAATACCGTCAGCGATTGTTGATAGTCTGCTTGTGGCCGGGCATTGGGATAGAGGCGCTGAATGGTTTCGAGGTTGTGTCCCAGTACGTCGGGTTTCTCCTTAAGGACCATTTCCAGGGAGACTACATCTCCGTTGAAATCGGGAATCAATACCTCTATCTTACAATCTGGATTCTGCCGGCGAATTTCTTGGATAGTTTTTGCCCAGTGATCAGCGCCGCCATCAGGTAAATCATCCCGCGTGACAGAGGTGATAACGACGTATTTGAGTCCCATGAGATTTACAGCGTTACCGACATTTTGTGGTTCGGAAGGGTCGGGGGTAGGGAGTTGGCCGTTTCCAATGGCACAGAAGCGACAATTTCGGGTACAGGTATTGCCCAGAATCATCAGTGTGGCGGTCCGGCGCCGCCAGCATTCTCCCTGGTTCGGACAGCGAGCCTCTTCACAGACGGTATGGAGATTATGTTGATGGACGATTTCCCGTAGTTCCCGGAAATCGTCATTAACGGTGTATTTTACTTTGAGCCAGGCGGGTTTTCGAACGGTCATTTTTTATCCACGAATTAACTTAATTTCACAAATCGATATTGTAACAGGAACAGGTTATTATAATTAATCATAGTTTGGTTTCCATTAATTCATGACAAATCAAATAATGTTTTAAATTGAGTGATAACATCATGCTTTACGTGTTTCATCTGTATGTCTGGTGCTAAATCGGAAATCCGGGTGATTCCCTTACTTACGATTCCACATGGGATAATTCCATTATATAGTGATAGGTCGGTACTTACATTCAGGGCAAACCCGTGCATGGTAACCCATTTGGAAACCCGCATTCCAATGGCGGCAATTTTCTGATTATTGACCCAGACACCGGTGAGTTTTTCAATCCGCTTTGCGGTAATATTATAAATAGCCAACAGATCAATCAAAACCTGTTCAACCGTATGCACATACCAGGCGACGCTTTCTTTGTGGTCTTTTAAATTGAAAATCGGGTAGCCGACCAATTGCCCGGGACCATGATAGGTGATATCACCGCCGCGATCAACATTGTATATCTCAATACCTTTGGTTTTAAGGTATTCCTGGCTGGCGATCAGATGCCGGGCATTAGCGTTTTTTCCTAATGTATAAACATGTGGGTGTTCGACCAAAACCAAGGTATCGGGAATTTCACCGGCAACCCGTTTGACATGAAGATCTTTCTGAATATCCCAGGCCTTTCCGTACGGGCAGTTTCCAAGATCAAGTACGTCTAACTTTTTCATGACATTATCACATCTTTTAATAATTTGATTTCACGGGCATAATGCGCATCATCACCCGGCGTTTCCAGTATCATTGGTAGCTTCATAAACCGATTATCGTTGATCAATCGGAAAAACGTTTCCATTCCAATAAATCCTTCGCCCAATTGATGATGCCTGTCAACCCGTGACCCCAGGGTTTTCTTGGAATCGTTGATGTGAAATACTTTCAGGTGGGCAAAACCAATAATATCGTCGAATTGTTCAAACGTGTCTGTATATCCGGATTCAGTCGCAAGATCATAACCGGAACTAAAGGCGTGACAGGTGTCAAAGCAGACGCCCAGCCGATCGGGATGAGAAGATTTCTCGATAATTGTTTTTAAATGTTCGAACGTATAGCCCACATTTGTGCCTTGCCCAGCAGTATTTTCCAGAAGCAGTGTAATCGTTGAATTCGGTACTGCTTCAATGCATAAGTCAAGACTTTCCGCTATAGTCCGCAGAGCAAAATCCTCTCCCTTGCCCATGTGTGAACCGGGATGAAAGACGATGTAGGGGATATTCAGAGATGTTGATCGTTGAATTTCTTCGATAAATGTTTGGCGTGACATCGCCAGTTTTTTCGGATCGGGACTACCAAGATTTACAAGGTAGGAATCATGAGAGATGACGTTGTGATAATTGTATTTTGTTATTTCTGATAAATAGCTATCACGGCTGTCTTTGGTAATCGGGGCCGCTTTCCATTGCATCTGGTTGGCGGTGAAAATCTGAAAGGTATCACAGTTCAGATCGACTGCCCGTTTTGGTGCATTTTCCACACCACCGCTGATTGATACATGACAACCAATAATACCCATTGGAATTATTTTAGTAATATGAATTTTCTGGTTTGATGAAAAGTACCTGCTTCAATTTGATAGAAATATATTCCGGTAGATAGGTGATTACCATTGAATTCATATTCATACTGCCCGGCTGCTAAGTTTTGGGAAACAACAGAGTCAACTTTTTCTCCAAGAATATTATATATGTTTAATTCAATAAATTCCGATGTCGGTATTTTAAACCGAAATTTTGTAGTTGCATTAAAGGGATTGGGATAATTTTGATACAAATAAAATGACTGGGGAAAACTACTTATATTTTTGTTTTCGATTTTGGTAAATGTGGGATAGGATGCTTGTAAGTTATCAAAATAGATTACACCACGATTTGTATCGCCCACGTCCCCTTCGTAGCCGAGTCGAATCTGGATTGTTTTGATACTTACTGGGAAATAGAAATTTGAACCGGGTTCGATTTGGGCAAAATCAGACAATGCGAATCCATAGGATGTAAAAGTTGAGTCATATATCAAAGAAGATTTTTGATACAATTCATCATTATCATCACCAATGACTATGTTTACCATATGTGGTTTATGGCCGCCCGGATTTGATTTAATATCAATGTAAATACTATCGGGTAGACTATAAATTGGAATATCAGTATTTAGGAATATCCAAGAGCGGGCGTCACTCCGACGGACAAATTCATAGCTTAAACCCAGGGAAGTTCGATTGTTCTCTCCGACAAGTGCCGAGCTGATTGAAGTATTTGATGGATTAAAATATTCTCCATTCAGAAACCATCCACTGGTTGTGTTTAACGAATCAATGATTGCTCTTCCAGTTCCAATCTCAACAATAATATTAGCAGTATCAGATAATCCACGATATGTTGCGACTATTTTTGAAATACCATTGCTGATTCCAGTAAAGGTACCAACTGAATCGATCGAACCAACTTCGGGATTTAGTATAGACCACTCAAACTGGGAGTTAGAGACATTTGGGGTCAAATTATCAATATCATATACCGTCGTCAGGTATTGGATTTTACGAATATTGTTCGTTACAACATTTTTTGGATTTATTTCGATTTTCTTCGCTTGTTTGATGTAGATGTAGGCTGAATCGCTCATTTGATTATAATTAACATAGACATATCCACTATCCACTTCATTTTTAGCCCGAAAAAAACCATCCTGATCAATAGTCCCAATAGATTCATCACAACTGAACAAGAAATTTTCTTGATTTATTTCAGTAGGATTAAAATATTGATCCCAGCCACTTACATTAAATTTAGTACTACTTCCCCAGAATATTCGAAAATTGTCTGGCGAAATTTGTATTGAAGAAGCACTGCCACTGTCGGGAGCTGTCGAGATTACCATCAGGGCATTTGCGACGCTGCGCTCATCTGCAAATAATGAATTAGCAATTTTATTTCGCACCATCATTGTCGTTGATCCCCCGCCATCAAGGTTGATTGCATGATAGGCCCCTAAAAATATCATAAGATCTGCCAATTGACGATAATTCATACCAATACTTCCGGATTGTCTTCCATCAATTGATGCAAGATATAATACGCTACTATCGGCAGAAAACCCAGCTATAGTGCGGGGATGAAGATCTGTATTTGTGCTCCCGGTATAAATTCCGTTGGATAGAATTTTCAAATTTCCACCAACGACATCGGTAATTTGGGGTAAATAAGTGGATAGCCCAATATATAATTTTACGGTGTCCTGAATTTGGAATTGTTTTAAAGTGGTTTCCGAATTGCCGTGACCGGATAATACTGCACGTCCTATCGGCAATCTGGAACTTCCCTGATTGGAGATTATTGTATCAATAACACATACAACAGTATCATTTGCATACCATGGCGTTATCGGGTGAATGATTACTTCTGTTCCCCAAACATTGGTACCTGTCGAACTTCCATAGTAATGATTGAAAAGTATTAACTGATTTTCTTCACGACTCTTGTTTATTCCGTGGATTGTGTAATCTCCTAAACGAGTGTTAAGAGAACCTGAATAAAGAGTATTCGCAATAAAAGGACGGTTGTTTATATTGAATCCAATTGCTTGCCAGTCCGTTGCGGTTTTAACGACTTCTCCACCAATCATTTGAGTCCCGATTGGGATTCCAGTACTCATATCGTAGAAATCTGCATTGACTGCACCAATGACGCGGTGGCCCGGTGTATCATTTCGAGCTGCCATATTGCTTGTAGCTTCCATGCCATGTAATAAATCCTTTGCTTTGACCGATTCAAGGTATACATAGGGGTTTTTCAAGTCGATTTCGAGAACATTTATTATCCACGGCGCGGTTGGAGCATGAATGAATTTATGGACAATACCCGGGCCAACCTGAGTTGTTGATTGGACATATAAAGTATGCCCTCCAAACAATGAAATATTCAGCATAATTAAAATTGAAATAATTAAAAAAGATCGCTTAAACATACTTTTTCCTCATTTAATTGAGTAAAACTTAAATAAGATAGTGTTTTAAAACAACATAGATAATATCAAACACAAACGTGTCATATCCGTGAAATCTGGATCAGATCCAAAAATTCTTTGCGAGTACGGTCCTGTTCACGGAAAACGCCGAACATGGCACTGGTAGTGACAACGGAATTGGTTTTTTCGACGCCCCGCATGTGCATACAGAGATGGCGTGCTTCGATAACCACGGCGACCCCTTTGGGCTTTAATACTTTTTGAATGGTTTCAGCGATCTGA
>Ga0265595_1001521_pt1 | contig 17525 bp, 15 predicted proteins | sample saktaG_15_FD_190148 | JGI IMG/M metagenome (GOLD analysis project Ga0265595, IMG submission 190148) | Saline water microbial communities from Sakinaw Lake, British Columbia, Canada - sak_2013_06_06_50m | ecosystem: Environmental > Aquatic > Non-marine Saline and Alkaline > Saline ... | reverse complement strand
TTTTTAGTTCCTTACAGGAAACCCCGCCCGAGGCGTTGAGACGCCTCGCAGTCCGCCGAGGGCGGGGATGAATGGTTTAGCACGCGAAAGCGTGCTAAACTGTTATCATGAGAATTCGACAGTTAAATCACACTGTATATCAAACAGAATATCATATTGTTTGGGGCACAAGGTATCGCCGTAAATTTCTGAAAAACTATGTCCGTGCAGAGTTGGTGAAGGCTCTATACAAAACACAGAAAAGATATCCTGATTGGTATCTTATCAAAATCAATACTGGAAATGACCACGTCCATCTTCTCATTGAAGTCCCTCCAAAGTATTCAATCTCGGAGGTGGTGCAGAAATTGAAAGCTGAGAGTGCGGGTGCGTTGAAGAGAAAGTTCAAATTCATTTCAGAAATTTACGGCGAGACCGGCATCTGGAGCACTGGATACTTTGTTTCTACCGTAGGACTCAATGAGGCAAACATCAGAAAATACATCGAAAGGCAGAACACCTTTGACCGAGGTTTTGATTTAACTGGAGAATTCGAATGAGATTCAAAGGAAACCTCGGACGATAAAAAATCCGCCGTTAAGCGGATTTTTTGAGTCCGAGGAGGACGTCATTAATTGTAAAAATTTATGATAGAATAATTTAAATAATCATGCTTAAAATAACAAATTTAAAAGCTGGGTATGGCGGAAACGAAATCCTAAAAGGGATTGATTTTGAATTGAAGCCGGCTGAAATTGTTGCAGTTATTGGTCCAAACGGAGCGGGGAAATCAACCCTGCTTAAAAGTATTTTTAATCTTTGTGATATTTATTCGGGCAGGATTGTTTTCAAAGACAAGGATATTACTAAATTACCAACCCATAAACTAATAAAAGAAGGAGTGTCTTATGTGCCACAGGGCAGGCAGGTTTTTCCGAACTTAACCGTAGAAGAAAATTTGGAAATGGGAGCCTATGTGATGGGAGACAAAGAATTGGTCAGAACAAATTTAAAAGATGTTTACGCTAAATTTCCCGAGCTTAAAGAAAAAAGAAAAGAACTGGCAGGAAACCTTTCGGGCGGACAACAGCAAATGTTGGCTATTGGAAGGGCATTAATCCAAGACCCAGAAATTTTGCTTTTAGACGAACCATCTTTAGGTTTGGCACCTAAAGTTGTTAAAGAGGTTTTTGAAAAAATAGTTGAAATAAACAAAGAAGGAATTTCTATAATCATTGTTGAACAAAATGCAAAACAAGCAGTTAAAATTGCTGATGAAATATACGTTCTTGAAGATGGAAAAATTGCACTAACTGGCGGAAAGGAAATTTTAGAGAATCCAAAAATAAAAAATATCTATTTTGGCGGCCGATAAAACTTTTATCTTTTTTCTAAAAAAGAGTCAAAAATTATATGAACGACTTGATTTAAGTGTCCATATCGAGTAGCAGTAGGGCAAGTCGCCTCGTCTTAAAAAACAAAAAATTCAGCCTAAGCTGATTTTTTTGTCGGAGCCGTTGTTGAAGAGGACCGTAAATAAATGCTATAATAATTAATAGATTTGAAATTGTCAGAGTGGCAAGATTCGAACTTGCGATCTTCTACTCACTTAGTAGGTGCGTTAACCCCTACGCTACACTCTGTAATATATTCTAAATACATAATATAATATTTATATTTTAAAATCAATGACCTCCAAAATGAAGACTTGTTTTATTTATGTGTGTTGGGGGGGTCTCTTTTTGCAAATAAATTTTAATAAATATGAAAAAGAATAATAATATTGACAAAAAAGTAAAAATAGAGTTAAATAATAACAGTATCGTTAAAGATGCTGGATCTTTGGCAACTAACGAATCTGAGTATAAACCTAACAAGGAGACGACCGTGAAGACTATTACTAAGAGAAGCGAGGACTACTCGCAGTGGTATCAAGATGTTATTGCCAGCGCAGATCTCGCAGAGCATTCTGTTGTGCGAGGCTGTATGGTGATTAAGCCCTATGGCTATGCCATTTGGGAGAAGATTGTTGCCATTTTGGACTCCATGCTTAAAGATATAGGCGTCAAAAACGCTTATTTCCCGCTTTTTATTCCGGAAAGCTTTTTGAGGAGAGAAGCCGAGCACGTAAAGGGTTTTTCTCCCGAGCTCGCCGTTGTCACGCATGGTGGCGGGAGCAAACTGGAGGAGCCCTTGGTTGTCCGTCCGACGTCGGAAACGATCATCTACGACTCTTTTTCGAAATGGATTCAGTCCTATCGTGATTTGCCCCTTGTAATCAATCAATGGGCGAATGTCGTGAGATGGGAAATGCGTCCGAGGCTGTTTTTAAGGACAACGGAATTTTTGTGGCAAGAAGGCCACACCGCTCACGCAACCCTGCAGGAAGCTGACGAATATGCATTAAGAATTCTTAACGAGGTCTATGCGAAATTCGTCCAGAAATATCTGGCTATGCCGGTCTACACCGGTCAGAAGTCAGAGGGCGAAAAGTTCGCTGGAGCTTTGAAGACTTACTGCATTGAGGCTTTAATGCAAGACGGAAAATCCTTGCAGTCGGGTACTTCCCATAATTTGTCTGATAATTTTTCCAAGTCTTTCAATGTCACTTTTTTGGACAAAGACGGGCAGAGGAAAAATGTCTTTCAGACGAGTTGGGGTGTGAGCACCCGATTAATCGGCGGATTGATCATGATGCATAGCGATGATAAGGGGTTGGTTTTGCCGCCTCATATTGCTCCTGTGCAGGTTGTGATTATCCCCATTATTAAAGCCGGGGATGAAGCGGTTCTCTCGGCCACAAAGTCTGTTGCCAGCCAGCTAACAGGGATTTCAGTGGAGATTGATTCACGAGATTATCTGCGACCTGGCGAAAAATACTACGAATGGGAAAAAAAAGGTGTTCCTATAAGAATGGAGATCGGTCCGAAGGATTTGGAAAAGGGCACAGTGGTTCTTGTTCGCCGAGATACTGGCGTTAAAGAATCATGCGCAATTAACCAAGTCAAACAACGGGTCGATGAAATTCTTGAGGACATTCAGTCCAACCTGTTCGCAGCAGCTCTCAAACGCCGGGATGAAAGCAATAAAACTGCTGATTCTTGGCAGGAGTTCGAAGAGAAAATCAAGCAAGGAGGCTATGTTTTTGCACACTGGTGCGGAGACGAGAGCTGCGAGGCAAACATCAAGCAAAAGACGAAGGCTGTAAGCCGTTTTCTGCCGTTTGATGGCAATGAAGAAGAGGGAACTCATCATTGCATCCATTGTGGCAAGGAGACAGATTCAAAAAAGCGTTGGGCGTTCGCCCTAGCTTATTAGGACTCAATCGTGCTAGTTCCGACGTAAATACAGAGATGTATTTATGTCTTTTTTTTTATCTGTTGCAATTTTGTCCTAGAAAAGGCGAAAGAGAATGGGCAGATGGATTAATCCGTGGGTAAATGGGCTACAAAAATTCTTTAATTTGTGCTAACATTACTTCAGGATAAGGCACTTCTTTGGCCCAATCAAACGTTCTAAAATCGTCCAATAGTGCCTGCAAAATAAAATGGTTGCAATTAAAAAAGATAGAGCATCAAATTTTTCAGTCAATGACCTGATTTTGTTTTGTATACACTCAGTTATTGAAAGCTCAGAGCAGTGCAGTTTTGAGAGGTTGGTAAAAGAATGTTTTACGCTTTTTCCGGAAACTCTTAAATTTCCACGTTATCCTATTTGGCCAGATTCCCGCAAGCTCGACAGGCCATTGCGAGCTTTGCGCAAAGAAAAATTGGTAATAGGTGACCCCAAAACATATTTTATGCTTACCAAGTCGGGCGAGGCAAGGGCAGCAACTTTGTCTAAAGCTTTAAGGCAAGGCAAATTATTATGAAATTTCCAAAAACCAAGGAAATATCTTCGGAGTTGTTAAAAAAGATTTTATCGATTATTTTAGCTGTTTTTGCCGTGGTAGTTTTTTTTACTGCTTTTGAAATTTACATGCCGGTAAACCCAGATTCTCATCAAATTGTATCTTTTATAGTAGAAAAGGGCTGGGGCGACGACCAGATAGCCGTAAAACTTAAAGAGGCTGGGCTTATAAGAAGCCCCAAGTTTTTCCAGTTTTATGTGATATCAACTTTAAGGCACACCAGCTTGCAGGCAGGGGAGTATAATTTGTCTCCCAAAGAATCCACATATGAAATTGCCAAAAAAATGGCGCAGGGCGACATTGTAAGAGACAAAGTTATTATTTTAGAGGGTTGGGACATAAATCACATCGGGAAATATTTAGAATCTAAAGAAATTTGCACAAAAGAAGATTTTTTTGAATTGACAAAAAAAGATTATTCAGAAGATTTTGATTTTTTAGCTGACAAGCCAAAGGTTGTCACTTTGGAGGGTTATCTTTTCCCAGACACTTACGAAATTTCAAAATCAGAAACCTGTGAAGACATTTTGTACGCCATGCTTAACAATTTTGGTAAAAAAATAACCTCAGACTTAAGAGAAGAAATAAGCAGGCAGGGAGAATCAATTTACAACATAGTTACAATGGCTTCTTTAATAGAAAAAGAAGTGCGCACCTTGCAGGACAAAGAAATTGTTTCTGGCATTTTATGGAAAAGGTTAGAGATTGGCATGCCCTTGCAGGTGGACGCAACATTAATTTACATTACCGGAAGGACTAGTGTATTGCCTGGTGATAAAAAAATAGATTCTCCGTACAACACTTATATGTATTATGGGTTGCCAGCAGGCCCAATTTCGAACCCGGGGCTTAATTCTATAACAGCTGTAATTTATCCAAGGCAAACCAATTATTTATTTTACCTTTCAGACGGCACAACAATCTTTAGCAAAACATTGGCGGAACACAACGCCGCCATCGAAAAATATTTAAAGTATTAAAAGCTCTTTTACATTTTTCCCCGCAGAGTTTAGGGAATCGGCCTTAAGCTGTGCGGGGGAAATAATCTGGCACTGTAACACAAGGAGGACTAGCCATGACGCTTGTAATTATTCCTGCGGTGTTTGTGCTCATCGGGTTCTGTGCTCTGGCAAAAGTCGAGTACGACAACTGCGGATGGGAGGGGGTGTTTTTCTGGCCGGCGGTGTTTGTGGTCTGCGTTGTTTGCGGGGTCGCTTGGTCTGGCATTTGGATTTTTTGGGGGCCAAGCAACGACTTGGCACGAATTACCCTTGCGCTCTTCGGCCCCTTGCCGGCGCTTGGGTTGCTCACAGTTGTGTTCTTTCGGGGGGTTTCTTCAGTAGCAAAGGGTGCCTTATGGTTCTTTGGGCACGGCCCACTGCTCTCGGAATGGCATGAGAGCCAAGCTCCTCATTCGTAAGTTTTAGCCCCCAAACGCCTCAATGGCCATTGAGGCGTTTGGGGGCGCTCGGTAAGCTCTGCTTAGCAGAGCTTTTTTTATTTGAAATAATTAAACTTATCCTGATATTCTGGAGGAAACCAGAATGTTTGAGTTAATGGGTGTTAACTCGGACCTTCTCCAATTCGCGCGAATAAGGGGTGTATGATTGTGCGACAAAAATGTTGACAAAAGTAGATAAATTTTCTAAGATAATAGTGTGTTGTTTGATAGCTCCACGGGTCTGACTCATAAAGGAGGTACATCGTGGTTACAGATCGTGAAGGCGAAATCATCCTGTGGCTGTTGCTCCACGTGTCTAGGAGGAATAAGGGTAGGCTCCTTACTTATCTCAACGATCGAGCAAACATCGCAGGTATGGCTAACGAGGTGGGCGTCCACAAGGATGAGTTGGAGCAACTTATCGTGCCTATCATTCGACGTGGCCTAGAAACTCCTTCTCTGCGCGTCAGTAGAATCGCCAGAGAGGGAAGTGGGGAGCGTTGCCCGTGAACGCTCCCTTTTTTTATTTGTAGAGATATAGTAATATAAATCAATAAATACTAAATATTTAACCGTGCCAACTATAGAGGAATTACGCCAAACAAGGTTAGAAAAATTAAAAAGGCTGAAGGATGCCGGGCTTTTGGCGTACCCTGCAAAAACAAAAAGAACGCACAGAATTGCAGAGGCGTTAAAAGATTTTGCAAAATTATCTAAGTCGAAAAAGTGCATTGTTTTGACTGGTAGAATAATGGCAAAAAGAGGGCACGGAGGTGCTATGTTTTTGGATATAAATGATGGCTCCGGAAAGATACAATCTATCGTTAAATTAGATAAATTGGGCGAAAAAGGTTTTAAATTTTTTGAAGATAATTTTGATATTGGAGACTTTGTAGAAATTAAGGGAATTTTATTTACAACAAAACGAGGAGAGAAAACCATTGAAGCAGAAGATTACAAAATGTTAGCAAAAGCGCTTTTACCTTTGCCAGAAAAGTGGCATGGATTTTGTGATGTCGAAGACTGCTTGAGGAAAAGATATTTGGATGTTATTTTCAATCCCGAAGTTAAAGAAATGATTGAAAAGCGGACAAAGTTTTGGGCTTCAATGAGGGAGTTTTTGGTTGAAAAAGGGTTTTTGGAAGTAGAAACTCCAATTTTAGAAACTACTCCAGGCGGAGCTGACGCTAGGCCTTTTGTTACACACCATAATGCTTTGGACATAGATGTCAATTTGAGAATTTCTGGCGGAGAATTGTGGCAGAAAAAATTAATGGTGGCTGGTTTTGAAAAAACATTTGAAATTGGCAGAGTATTTAGAAACGAAGGAATGGATGCTGAACACTTGCAAGATTACACGCAAATGGAATTTTATTGGGCTTATGCAGATTATGAAGAGGGAATGAAGTTTGTAGAAGAAATGTACAAATATGTGGCCAAAAAAACTTTTGGTACTTTAAAGTTTAAAATTCATGGAAATAATGTTGACCTTGGTAAAAAATGGGAAAAGTATGACTTTCAGTCAATGATTTCAAAATACACCGGAGTTAACATAGAAGAAGCCAGCTTGCCTGAAATTGAAAAAACTTTGCAAAAGATGGGCATTAATTACGACAAAAAAGGATTTAATATAACAAGAGCAATTGATAATTGCTGGAAATATTGCCGTAAAAATCTTACAGGCCCCGGGTTTTTGATAAATGTGCCTGCCACAATTGAGCCATTGGCAAAAAGAATGGAAAAAAATCCTAACTTAGTCCAGCGTTTTCAGGTGATTTTAGCGGGCTCTGAATTAGGTAAAGGATATTCGGAGTTAAACGACCCAATAGACCAGGCAGAAAGATTTACTGAACAGCAAAAATTACGAGATAAGGGTGACGAAGAAGCGCAAAGATTTGATAAAGATTTTGTGGAAGCGCTAGAATATGGCATGCCTCCAACCTGTGGATTTGGAGTTTCAGAAAGATTGTTTGCATTTTTAATGGACAAACCCATGCGCGAGTGCCAAATATTTCCATTAATGAGGCCCAAATAATAAAAAATATATGTTAGATATAAATTTTATTCGGGAAAATCCCGAAAAAGTAAAAAAGGCCTGCAAAGATAAAAACGTCAACATAGATGTTGGCAGGGTTTTAGCATTGGATAAAGAGAAAAGACAGCTAATGACAGAAATGGAAGCACTGAGGGCCGAGCAAAATAAAATTAGTCGCGGTGGGAAAGACAACATGGTTTTAATTGAGCAGGCAAAGGAAATAAAAGGGAAGATTAAAGAAATAGAGCCTGAGTTGGAAAAAATTAACGAAGAGCTTAGAGTTTTTCTTTTAAAGTTACCCAATATCCCGTTTGACGACGTGCCGGTTGGCGAAGACGATTCTAAAAATGTTGTTTTGCGAAAAGTAGGGGGAACGCCAAAATTTATATTCTGGAAGCCAAAAGATTATATGGATTTAGGAACAGAACTGGATTTAATTGACACAGAAAGAGCCGGCAAGGTTGCAGGCGCCAGATTTGGATACATAAAAAACGAGCTGGTCTTGCTTGAGTTTGCTTTAGTAAAATTGGTTATGGATACTGTTTTAAAAGAAGGTTTTATTCCTGTAATTCCTCCCGTAATGTTAAAAGACCAAATGGCAAGGGGTACAGGATACTTTGAAGCAACTGATGAAAAAGAAGCTTACTATTTGCCAGAAGACAAAATGTATTTAGCAGGCACTTCAGAACAATCTCTTGTTTCTATGTATGCTGACGAAGTTTTAAACGAAAAGGATTTGCCGATTAGATATGTGGGATTTTCAACCTGTTTTAGGAGGGAGGCTGGAAGCTACGGTAAGGACACAAAAGGAATTTTGAGAGTGCACCAATTTGATAAATTGGAAATGCTTGTATTCTCGACACCGGAAAAATCGAAAGACGAACATGAATTACTTTTGTCTATTGAGGAAAAATTGATGAAAGCCTTAAAGCTTCCATATCAGCTTATAAACATTTGCACGGGAGACCTTGGGAGACCGGCTGCAAAAAAATATGATATTGAAACATGGCTTCCATCTGAAAAAAGATATAGAGAAACCCACTCAACTTCAAATTGCACGGATTTTCAAGCAAGAAGGTTAAACATAAGATACCGCGATAAAGCCGGAAAAGTAAATTTTGTGCACACTTTAAACGGTACGGCTTTTGCGATTGGCAGAATTTTAATAATGATTATGGAAAATTATCAGCAAAAAGATGGAAGTATAAAAATTCCGAAAGTTCTTCAAAAATATGTTGGCAAAAAAGTGATTAAGAGATAATGAAAAAGCGGCGACGCGAAGCGTTGTCCGCGCCGCCGCAAAGATCTCGGAGGATTGCGTTTCCGACGCTATCCCTCGCGAGAAAGGGTTTTCGCCATGCGGATAACGCTGGCTACCGCCAGGATAACGGTTGCCACGACAATCTGCCATCGGCTTGGCGGTTCCCATGGCTTTGGGGGAGCCATTCCGCATTCGGGTCCGAATGCCTTATCCCCAAGCCATAGAATCCCGGCGCCGACACCCATCAGCACCAGAGCCAAGATGAGCAGGGAAACCGTTAGGAACAGCAGTATCCGTCTTATCGGTCCCAGTTCTCTGGTGGCCATGAGGTTCACTGCAACGCCTGCGAGGATGTAGGCGCCGAAGTAAACCCAAATCATGCTCATATTGATCTCCTTTGTGTATGACCGAGGAAGCTACGGACTACAACAGTCCCTCCCAGAACCAGTAGGGAATTTGGAGTAGTCGCCTCGTAATCCTTTCTCTCCGACCTACGGAGTAGCGCCACGATTCGCAAATAGAAGCGACACCACAGCACAACTTGAAGAGAACGAAAAGCGACAGAATGATGATTCCCGCAATTTTCATTTTTCCTGCTCCTCAAGGTAGATAGATGCGGTAAAATCAAAGGGCTGCATGAATCTAACTATAATACAAATTTTTAAATTTTCAAGGTATGAGCGATTTAGAAACCACAATCAATAATGTTAAAATTCATTACAAAGTTTTTGTCCCGCCACAGCGGGATCCCGTTTCAGGCGGGAGAGAAGTTACTCCATTTTTGTTTTTGCATGGGTGGGGGTCAAATTCAGACAGATGGGCACCAATTGCAGAAGAAGTTTCTAGAAAGGGGTTTAGAGTGATTGTTCCCGACTTACCGGGTTTTGGAAAATCAGACGCACTTTTGACTCCGTGGAACACCAATAAATACATTGATTTTATAGAGCAATTTGCAAAGGAATTAAATGTCGTTGATTTTTATCTTTTGGGGCATTCTTTCGGGGGAGCTTTAGCTTCTAAGATAGCGGTAAAACACGTTCAAGAAGTAAAAAAATTATTTTTAATCTCGGCTGCCTGCGTAAGGGAAAAAACCGCAAAGAAGAGTTTTTTAAAAAAAATTGCGAAAATTGTTAAACTTTTTTATTTTTTACCTTATTACGCTTTTATCAGAAAAGCGGTTTACAAATTTGTAATCCGCAAGTCAGACTACGTTTATGTTGAAGGCACAATGAAGCAGACTTATTTAAATGTTGTAGCCGAGGATTTGTCTTTTCATCTACCCTTCATCAAAGTACCGACCGTGATTATCTGGGGAGAAAAAGACGACTTTACCCCGATAGCCGATGCGCATTTAATAAATGAAAAAATAAAAAATTCAAAACTTATTGTTATCCCGGGCGCGGGCCACGATTTAAACAGAAAACAGCCCGAAGCGCTTGTGGAAGCAGTATTGCAGAACATATAATGTTTATTCTACTTAGTACACTCTGGTTTATATGGATGTTAAAATACATCCTTTTCTGGTTATATTTGTGGCAGTTAAAAGAATATCATCTGGGTAGGTTTATTGACCATTTTAGGACCCATAAAGGAAAGCGGCTTTTGTTTGACTTAGCTCAGATTTTTAAGTTTATCTCAATATTGATTCTTTTATTCTATAACAATATATTTTTTGTTTATCTTCTGCCGATTATATTTATTGTATACATAGGAGAACTTTTTTTGTTTTTAAAAGCATTATTCACCGGATCGATAAAAAGACCGATAATAACTGTAAAATCATTATTTCTAACTTTAGTTTCTTTTGTGTTTCTTATTTTGTTTTTTGCGTGGACGGCAAAATTTGTTGATTTATTCCAGACAATCCTTTTGTTGGTATTTGATTTTTTTGCTGTGTTTATGGTTTCTGCTGTGGTGTTGTTTTTCCAGCCGTTCTTTGTGCTTTTCAGGAAAAATGTTTTAAGAAAAGCCGGCAAGAAAATTGAAAAAATAAAATCGATGAACAAGCTTAAGGTAATAGCCATCACTGGTAGTTACGGAAAAACCTCGACCAAAGAATTTTTAACAAAAATACTTTCTAAAAAATTTGAGGTTTTAGCTACAAAAAACCACCAGAATTCTGAAATTGGCATCGCCAAGTGTATTTTAGAAAATTTAAAGCCCGAGCATCAGTTTTTTATAGCCGAAGTGGGCGCTTATAACAAGGGAAAGGTGAAAGAAGTTTGTTCTTTTTTAAAGCCAGACGTTGGGCTTGTTACGGGCGTAAACGAACAGCATATGGCGCTTTTTGGCTCGTTAAGAAATTTACTTTCAGCTGAAGGTGGCGAAGAACTTGCAGAGGCGCTTCCTAAAAACGGAATCTTGATTGTAAATGGAGACAATAAATATTGCCTTAATTTATATAAAAAATCAAATAATGTCAGAAAAAAACTGTATTCTTTAAATAATAATACAATAGAAGCCGATATTTGGGCCGAAGATATTTCTATAAAAACAAAGTATGTTTCATTTGTGGCAGTGAATAGAAATAAAGAACTAATGCATTTTGAAGCCCAGGTTTTAGGAAAGCAAAATGTACAAAATCTTCTGGGCGCTATTTTAACGGCCAGAGAGCTGGGAATGGATTTTGGGGAAATTTCTGAGGCCTGTAAAAACATAAAGCAAGAGCAGGCAGGGATGCTTTTGCAGCAAGGCAAGCTTGGCATAGATATTGTAGATTCGTCTTATTCGGCAAACCCAGATGGAGTTTCCGCCGACCTAGATTACATTTCAATTTATCCTAACAAGAGAATAATTATAATGCCTTGCTTGATAGAATTGGGCGAAAGGGCCGGTCAAATTCACGAAAAAATTGGTAAAAAAATTGGTCGGGTTTGTGATATGGCAATAATAACGAGTAAGGATTATTTTAAAGAAATTAAAGAGGGAGCTGTTGCTGGTGGCATGGAAGAAAAAAAAATCTTGTTACTTGAAAATCCGCAAAATATTTCTGCATCAATTATGCTTTACGCCAAATCTGGAGATGTTGTTTTGTTAGAGGGTAGGGTGCCAGTAAAATTACTTAACTTATTGGCCGAATAAATTGCACAATGGGATATTTTAAACCAATTTCAATTTCTTTATCGCCTAACGTGGAAAAAGACGACGTAAAACTTGCTTTAAATTTGATTATACGTCCGTGGTTGTGGCGAAAAGGGAAAGCAATAGAGAAATTAGAAAGCGAGTTTAAAAAATATCTTGGTGTAAAATATGCCTTTTCATTTAATTCAGGGAGAAGCGCTTTTTATGCTATTCTGAAAGCCCTGAGCGGAGCTGAAGGGTTGAAGTCGCAAGATGAAATTTTACTACAAGCGTTTACTTGTAACGCAGCTGTTAACCCAATTTTGTGGGCCGACTTAAAGCCCGCTTATGTTGATTGTAATAAGGATGATTTTAATATAGACGTAAACAGCCTTAAATCTAGAATTAATACAAGAAGCCGTGTTGTTTTGGTTCAGCATACTTTTGGTTTGCCGGCTAACATGGATGAGGTGAGAGCTATTTGCTCTGCTAATAATCTAATTTTGATTGAAGATTGTGCACATTCTCTGGGAGCAGAGTTTGATAGAATTAAGGTTGGATCTCAAAGCAGGGCTGCATTTTTCAGTTTTTCAAGAGATAAAATTATTTCTTCTGTTTATGGCGGGGTTGCCGTTACCAATGATGAAAAACTCGGAGAGGCCCTTAGGCGGGCCCAGGGTGAAATGGGTTCGCCAAACCTATTTTGGGTATTTCAGCAGTTATTGCACCCAATTTTATTGCACTATTTAATTTTGCCAATTTATAATTTTTTGGATTTAGGAAAAATATTTTTAGTTTTGTCGCAGTGGTTTCACGTTTTATCGAAAGCAGTTTCATGGCAAGAAAAAAGGGGACAGAAGCCAGATTATTTTCCAAGAGCCATGCCAAATGCTATAGCTGTTTTAGCGTTGAATCAATTAAGCAAATTAGAAGAGTTCAACAGGCACAGGCATCAAGTAGCTAATTATTATTACGAAAAACTTAAGGACACAAATTTTGAATTACCGAAAAACTATAACAAAAGAAAAAATATTTTTTTACGTTTTACAGTAAAACATAAGAAAGCCCACGAGATAATTTATGAAGCGTGGCATAAGCAGAATATTTTACTAGGCGACTGGTACACAACAGCTATAGCTCCTTTTGACACAAACTTAAAAGAAATGGGGTATGAGCCGGGTAGCTGTAAAAACGCCGAAGACTTGTCAAAAATAACACTAAACCTGCCAACGCATATAACCATTTCTTTAAAAGACAAAGAACGAATTGTTAAATTTTTAAAAAGTAGCAAATGGAGATAAAAGAAATAATATCAAAAGATGAGTGGGAAGGATTTTTGGCCCAGTGTGCCAATAAAACTTTTTTGCAGTCGTGGAGCTGGGGTGATTTCAATGAAAGATCTGGTAATAAAATCTGGAGAGTTGGGGTATACATCAATAAAAAATTAATTTCTGCAGGTTTGGCTGTAAAAGTTTCGGCAAGACGGGGAACTTTCTTATTTATTCCGCATGGTCCAATTGTTTTGGAAACCTTAACCGCCGGAGATAAAAAAGAAGTTTTGGAGCTACTTATGGTCCAGCTAAGCGAGATTGCCAAACAAGAAAAAGCAAGCTTTATAAGGGTTTGCCCGCTTTTTATAGAAAATGAGCAACATGTGGATATTTTTATGGATTTGGGATTTCACCAGGCTCCTATGCATGCCTCTGCGTATGAGGCGACTTGGAAGCTGGATATATATTCGACAGAAGATGATCTTTTAAAAAATATGCGTAAAACAACGCGTTACCTTATAAAAAAAGTAGCAGAAAATTCAGACATTTCTATTGAAATAAGCACCAATCCTAAAAGCATAGAAATTTATCAGCAATTGAACAAAAAGGTTGCCAGGCGCAAGAGGTTTGTTCCGTTTTCAGATGAGTTTATAAAAAATGAGTTTGATATTTTTAATAAAGATGGGCAAGTTGCTTTTCTTTTTGGAAAATACAAGGGAGAAATTGTTGCTGGAGCCATGATTATTTTCTGGCAGGGTATAGGGTTTTACCACCAGGCAGCTTCGTTGGGAAAATTTGCGAAATTATCAATCCCGTATTTATTACAATGGGAAGCAATAAAAGAGGCTAAAAAGCGGGGTTGCACAGTGTATGATTTTTGGGGGTTTATCGACCCTGAAAAACATCCAAGGCATCCGTGGGCCGGCCCAACGTTGTTTAAAATGGGTTTTGGCGGATACAGCGAAAATTATATCAAAACACAGGATTTTATTATTTCCTCAAAATATTGGATAAATTATATAATTGAGAGAGGTAGAAGTATTAGGCGAAGACTATAACATGTCTTACAGAAAAAAACATATAAAATCGAACGTTCGTAAGATGAAACCCAAAAGGTCTATTTTAAAGAGCTTGTGGTTTTGGACAGCCATATTAGTTTTGATTATTGTTGGCATAACCATTTATTTTCTTTTGTTTTTTTTTGGGGTTCAGGTAAAAAATGTTGAGGTTTATGGTAATAAAAGGGTTTTGATTGATGATATCAAAAGTTTGGCTTTTGAAGATTTAAATCATAAATTCTTAAGCTTGGGCCCATGGGCAGTTGTTTCTAAAAGTATTTTTCTGCTTGATGTGAATAAAATAGAAAATCAGCTTTTAAATAATTTTCCCAAAATAGAGAATGTAAAAGTGAGTAAGATATTTTTTCAGACAATTGAAATAAACGTTAAAGAAAGAATTCCTACCGCAGTTTTTTGCCCAACAGCCGGGTTAGGCAGGTGTTATTTGGTGGATGCTAAGGGAATAACTTTTGAATTGGCGCCTGAAATGCCGCCTGAAGAGTTTTTTATTGTGCGACAAAAAGATGTTTCTTCCCAGATAGGCATCGGACAACATGTGGTTGGACAGAATATAATGAGTTCACTTCTAAAGCTTCAAAGAAATTTACAAGATAAATTTCAAATTAATATTACGCAGGCATTGGCTGAAAGCCCAGTGAAGCTGATTGTGACCACAAGCGAAGATTGGCAGATATATTTTGACACAAGTTCTGATACAGATATGCAGATTACAAAACTAGATTTATTATTGAGCAAAGAAATTTCTGAACCACAAAGACATAATTTACGATACATAAACTTGATTCCCAATAGCAAGGCAATTATTTGCGATAATTCAACGTGCGGGGGGTAATCAAGCAATGGAACTGCCACGGGCAGTTTTTGGTTGCTTTGCGTGGGCAGATATGCCAAAATTAAGGCGCAAAATGCTTGAGCTATGAATTCCGTTATCCTTGACAAAGTGGTATGAATAGAGTATAATAAATATATAGGGTAATATATGAATAAAGCTTCAATCAGCAACATTTTAACCCGTGTTTTAAAAAGCAATATATTGTTATATTGCGTTGTTTTGGTTTTAGCTTTAAAGATCTTCACAATTTTAATTCCCATTAATCTACCCTATAATATATTTTTTGCCGACATAACAAAGTCGTCTTTAGAAATTTTTGTAAACCAAACAAGGCAGTCATTGGGATTACAGACATTATCAGAGAATGAAAAGTTAAATCAAGCCGCCCGATTAAAAGCAGAGAATATGGTGCAAAACAATTATTTTAACCACACTAGTCCAACCGGAGTTTCGCCTTGGTTTTGGTTTAAGCAAGTTGGATATAATTATAAATACGCCGGAGAAAACCTAGCTGTAGGATTTTATGAGTCAGAGGAAGTTTATAATGCCTGGTTGAATTCTCCTTCTCATAAAGAAAATATTTTAAATCCAAACTATACAGAGATCGGTACAGCTGTGGTAAGGGGGTTTGGTCCAAGTAACACAGTTGTTGTTGTGCAGGAATTTGGCAGACCCGTGGCAATAAAGTCTCCTGAAGTAAATAACAACCCCAGTACGTCGGCACAGGTAAAACAGCCGGCCGTTCAAGTACCCCAAAACGTTGAGTCGGTTGTTACCGAACCCTCTCCTGATCTAACGCCAGAAAATACAGAACCACAAGCCCAAAACATTAATACCGAAGGAAAGGTACTGTCACAATCTGTATCTTTGGAACAGTCCAGCGGTTTTGGTGTAAACGATTTGCACTCAAGAATTTTAAATTTCGTTATTTATAACTATGATAATTTATTGCAATACGTCGTTTACGGAGTTTTTGTTCTAGTGATGAGTATTATGTTGTCGTTGATATTTTTTGATTTTAAAGTTAACTTTAGAAGGGATCTTGTTTTTCGGGCTGTTCTTATAATAGTCTTGCTGTCTATCGCCACAACGGTGAACAAAGAAGCAATAATTTTTCTTATCCCTCATCAGGTAATTATTTAGTGCTATGGATAAAGTTCAAATAAAAAAAATATTAAAATTCGCTGCAATAGTCTATCTAGCTAGTTTTTTGATTGTAAACTGGAGCGATGTTTCATGGATTTTTAATTATAAGGAGGTGTCGGGCTTAATAACTGATTTTTTCAACCCATATCCGTCCATTGATGCATCAACCATGAACGCTTATTTTTATCCCAACCATTCACCCGCCAAAATTTTGCCGGAGCAAAATTTAGGAGGGCAAGGCCAGGAGCAGGTAAATACTGTTTACACGGACAAACAAAATACTCTGGAAATTCCGAAGATATCCATTTCGGTCCCGATAATTTTTTCAAACAGCGCCGACAAGGCTTCTCTTGAAAAAGACCTTGATTCTGGGGTAGCATATTATCCGGGTTCAGTCTATCCGGGACAAATTGGTCAGATTGTAATCTTGGGTCACTCGGCTCCTCCAGGATGGCCAAAAATAAAACACGATTGGGTTTTTACTAACATAGATAAATTATCGCCAGGAGATTCTATTTTAATTGATTTAAATAACAAGCAATATAAATACATAGTCAAGCAGAAAACAATAATTCAAAGGGGCGCGGATATTCCAACGGGCGGTTTAAGCGCTAACGATAGTATTTTAACGTTGATTAGTTGCTGGCCTCCCGGAAAGGATTATCAGAGGATAGTTGTCCAAGCAGAGTTGTTTGCTGGCTAAACACTTGACACGCATGATTTTTTATGGTAGGGTTGGTTATATTCACTTTTAAGAAATATTTAAGCATAATTAAAAAAATATGAGCAAATCAAACAAAGCGATTTTTATAGGCGTTATTTTATTAGCTGTAGCTAGTTTGGCTTGCGCTGGAATAGCAAAAGCCAGCACAACCGGCTCAATATTAATAAACATCGACAATAATGGTTCACAAGACCCAGATTGTTGGGTTGCCGACGGTACATGTTCGGTTCAGTGGGGAGATGGATCAGACCACGGTCATTCAATTACCACAGGTGAATTTGATAACTGTATACAGCAAGCAACAAGATATGCTTCTGGAATATTTAATGTTTCAGAGCTTGATATCACTTTTCAAATGGTTCCAAAAGTTGTAACCTGCAATAATTTAGATAAAAACTATACAACCTACGATACCTATAGGGTTTCTTATACCCCCAAGAGTAACTCCGTAACAGCCAGCTGTTCGGCTAGTGCTAGCTCTGTCCAAACAGGACAAGCTGTCACATTTATAGCTTCAGCTTTGGGTAGTTCTAGCTCTTACACTTATTCGTGGTCAGGAGCTTGTACAGGAACATCTTCAAACTGTTCAAACACATTTACTACCGCAGGAACTAAAACAGCTACAGTAAATGTAACGTCGGGCGGGCAAACAGCGAGCGCCAACTGTTCTGTAAGCGTTGGTCAAAGCTGTACTCCAAACTACGAACAAAGATGCATAGGAACTAGTAAATACTGGTACGACTCTTGTGGTAACCAGGGTGGCTACATCGGCACCTGTGGAAATACA
>Ga0265595_1001511_pt1 | contig 17609 bp, 12 predicted proteins | sample saktaG_15_FD_190148 | JGI IMG/M metagenome (GOLD analysis project Ga0265595, IMG submission 190148) | Saline water microbial communities from Sakinaw Lake, British Columbia, Canada - sak_2013_06_06_50m | ecosystem: Environmental > Aquatic > Non-marine Saline and Alkaline > Saline ... | reverse complement strand
GATAGGGTAACGGTTGTCGGTGAACTGATTACTCCTATCGCCATGGAAAAACAGCTCCGTTTTGCTATCCGAGAAGGAGGACGCACTATCAGTGCCGGAGTGGTAAGTGAGATAGTTGAATAAAATCAGAGCGTAAAGTGCAAAGCTAAAAACGCAAAACCAAAACTTAAAACTTAAAATTAAAGAAAAAGTTTTGAATTTTGAATTATGGCTTTTCGCTTTTCGCTTTAAGTTTTTAGTTTAATGCTGACGCAATACGCGATACGCAATACGAAATTTCTTGACACTAAATATAAAATATGGTAGATTTAGGCTTGTGCAATTTTATCTTTAATTAGGAGATATATTTAATGAGACAAAGAATAGTTTTAGCTTGTAGTGAGTGTAAAAATAGAAATTACAATAAATATAAGAATAAGACAAATACTCCGGAAAGAGTAGAATTTAAGAAGTTCTGTAAATTTTGTAAAACTCATACCTTACACAAGGAAATAAAATAAACTTAATTTGAGAGTGTTATTTAAAAATTATTAAGGTCCGTAGCTCCAACGGCAGAGCACTGGACTCCAAATCCGGGGGTTGCAGGTTCAAATCCTGCCGGGCCTGCCATTTTTTTGTTAGAATAAAGAAAATTAAAAATTAAATGGGTGTAAAATGAAAATAAAAAAATTTTTCAACAGCATAAATAATTTTATAAAAGAAGCTACAGCTGAATTAAAAAAAGTTATCTGGCCCACCCGAAAAGATCTTAAAAATAGTACAGTTGTAGTTATTTCTACTATAATTATTGCCTCTATATTTATTGGAATAGTAGATATATTCTTTACCAAAGCATTAACTTTGTTTATGAAATAATATACTGTAATATTTGCTATTTTATGCTAAATTAGGAAGAGAGTTAATAAGTAACAATGGCTTCAAATATAAAAAAATGGTATGTAGTTCATACTTATTCGGGATATGAAAATAAGGTAAAAATAAATTTAGAGCAAAGAGTTAAATCTATGGGAATGGAAAACCAGATTTTTCAAGCATTGATACCTACTGAAAAAGTTTTAGAGGTAAAAGCTGGCAAAAGAAAATATGTGCAAAAAAAGGTATTTCCTGGGTACGTAGTAATTGAAATGATATTAGATAATGATTCCTGGCAAGTTGTAAGGAATACTCCAGGGGTAACTCGCTTTGTAGGTTCAGGCGGGAAGCCGGTACCTTTAGAAGAAAGAGAAATAGATAACATATTAAAACAGATGGGGAAGGGCGAGAAAGTGCCCAAGTTAGAGGTTGAAGTGGGCGAAAATATTAGAATTGTCGTTGGTCCATTTACCGGATATACAGGGAAAGTTAAAGAAATTGATTATGAAAAAAGTAAATTGAAAGCTTTTCTTTCTATCTTTGGCCGGGAAACATCTGTTGAATTAGGTTTTAGTGATATAGAGAAATATTAAATTAGTCGTTAGTGAATAGTGAATAGTGAATAGTAATAAAATGAAAAATTAAAAACGCAAAATGCAAAACTATAACTTAAAATTAAAAATTGAGAGAAAAAGTTTTGAGTTTTGAATTATGGCTTTGCGTTTTTAGCTTTAAGTTTTTCGCTGTAAACTGATAACCATAAATCGATTTTCTTATCTTAAAACTAAATAACTAATTTACGCAATACGCAATACGCAATACGCAATACGCAATACGATATACTAACTACTAGTTAGAGGAGGAATTTAATGGCAAAGAAAATAGTTTCCCTAATAAAATTACAGATACCAGGTGGCAACGCTAATCCCGCTCCCCCAGTAGGGCCAGCTTTAGGTCAGCATGGATTAAACATTATGGAATTTTGTAAAACTTTTAACGAGAGAACAAAGCAAGATGTTGGAACTATAATTCCCGTAATTATAAACGTATATGATGATAGAACTTTTACTTTTATCTGCAAAAAGCCTCCGGTTGCCTTTTTATTAAAAGAAGCAGCAGGAATAGAAAAGGGTTCGGGAACACCCAATAAAGAAAAGGTTGCAAAATTATCTCGGGCTAAAATTGAAGAGATTGCTAAGCGTAAGATGCCTGATTTAAATGCAAATGATTTAGAAGGTGCTGTAAAAATAGTTGAAGGTACTGCCAGAAGCATGGGAATAGAAATAGAGAATGAATAATTAATTGTAAGTTATGTGGAAGGATAAAATCCAATAATACCACAAGGAGGAAAAAATGAGCAAAAAAAGAGGTAAAAAATATTTAGAAGCTATTAAAGATTACCAGAAAGATAAATTTTATGAGCCAGAAGAAGCTTTGGGTTTAGTAAAAAAGCTTCACTGGGCGAACTTTGAAGAATCTATTGACATCGCAATTAAATTAGGTATAGACACCCGTCGTTCAGAAGAACAAGTAAGGGGAGCAGTAGATTTGCCTCATGGTACAGGTAAAAAATTGAAAGTTATTGTATTTGCCCAAGGAGAGAAAGCAAAAGAGGCAGAAGAAGCGGGAGCTGATTTTGTAGGAGCGGAAGACTTAGCTGAAAAGATACAAAATGGATGGACCGATTTTGATGCCACTATAGCGACTCCAGATATGATGAAAATAGTAGGAAAATTAGGTAAAGTATTAGGTCCTCGAGGTCTAATGCCTAACCCTAAAGTGGGAACTGTTACTTTCGATATAAAAAATACCGTAAAAGCTGTAAAGGCGGGAAAAGTAGAATATCGGGCAGATAAATTTGGCATAATTCATGCTCCTTTAGGGAAAACAAATTTTGACGAAGAAAAGCTATTAGAGAATTTATCTACTTTTATAGATGCTATTATTAAGGCTAAACCGTCAGCTGCCAAAGGAAGGTACATGCATAGTGTTGCTTTATCATCAACTATGGGACCAGGGGTTCACCTGGATCCCCAAAAAATAAATGCATGGATAGAGAAACAAAAAAAATAAAATAAAATAGATTTATAAATTCAAACATACCTTAGATAGCAGGTGTTGTAAAAAACATAATAGATATTTTAATGTCTTCCTGCCGAGGTGAGTGAAAACAAAGTGAATGAACTTACTAGTTTCACCTTCCTTGTAGATTAGCCTAAGGGAAGGTTTTTTTATTGTAAAAAATGTCTAATAAAGTTAGGAAGGAGGATTATTTTGGTTTTAAGTAAAGATATTAAAAAAGAGATACTTCAAGATTTAATAGGAAAATTGAAAGATTCCAAAGGAGTAGTTTTAACTGATTATAAAGGGATGAATGTGTACCAGATTAGCAACCTTAGAAATGAATTAAAAGAGAAGAAAGTGGAATTTAAAGTAGTAAAAAATACTTTACTGGAAAAAGCAAGCGAAGAGCTGGACGTAAAAGATTTAACTAAGGATCTAACCGGTTGTACCGCAATAGCTTTTTGTAGTGATGATGGAATCGCTCCGGCAAGATTGTTAAAAGACTATTTTAAAAAAAATAAAATTGACTTAAAAATCAAATCTGGCCTGATAGACGGAAGAGTTTTTAATCCAGAGAAAATTATGGAAATAGCATCTCTACCTCCAAGGGATGTTATTATCGCACAGATGATTGCCGGCATTAAATTTCCGCTTTATTCTCTGGTATTTATTTTGCAAGGACCGTTAAGAGGATTGATTTATACTTTGGAAGCAGTTAAAAGGCAAAAAGAAGCTATAGCATCATAGATTTTATACTAAAAATTATTATATTGTTTATTGTATATGTGGTATAAAAGGATAAAATTTTTTCGCAATACGCAATACGCAATACGATAATATATTGAGAGGAGGTGAAAAAAATGGTAGAAAAAAAGAAAGTTTCTGAAACAGAAGAAGTAGCTACTGAAAAAGTTGAAAAGGTTTCCGGAAAAAAACAATCTCAATCTGAAGTGAGTACATCTGCAGAAATATTAGAGAAGATAGAGAAAATGACCGTACTGGAATTAGCTGATTTAGTTAAAGCTTTAGAGGAAAAATTCGGAGTAACTGCCGCTATGCCGGTTGCCATGGCGGCTAATACTGGTGGTGCAGCTGAACCTGGCGAAGCCAAAGAAGAAGAAAAGACCGATTTCGAAGTAGTATTAAAAGAAGTCGGAGTAAATAAAATTAAAGTAATAAAAGAAATAAGAACAATTACCGCCTTAGGTTTAAAAGAATCCAAAGACTTAGTAGATGGTGCACCGAGTACAGTAAAAGAACATGTGGACAAGAAGGAAGCCGAAGGAATAAAAGAAAAATTAGAAGCGGTTGGCGCAGTTGTGGAGATAAAATAGAAAATAGTTTTTAGCAATATCGAAGATACTCTTTAAAGATTTTTAAAGAGTATCTTCTTGCATTTTTAAATAATAAATGATAAAATGAAAATTTGCGGAAAGATATACCCCCTTAATGTGTATAAGTGATATTTTATCTGAATAATTATTTTGTTTTTAAAAAACCTAAGAAATAATAAGATAGTCGCAAAATAGCTCATCTATACTCTATAAAAAAAATATAAATTCTGAGAATCTACTATCTGGCTGTTATTTCTGATCCTATTATTTTAATATTTTAATTGTAAAGGTTGGTGTTTTGCGGTGCCCAAGAAGTATAATAAAATAAAAGACTATTCCAAAATACCTGAATTATGTCCAATCCCCAATTTATTGGATATACAAAAAACTTCTTTTGTAAATTTTTTACAAAGATACATTCCGCCTGACGAAAGGAAGAAGCAGGGATTGCAGGAAGTTTTTACGAATATTTTTCCCATTCAAGACTTTACCGGCAATCTAATTTTAAATTTTGTTAGTTATTCGCTGGGTGAATGTAAAGATTCTGCTTATGGATGTTGGGAGAAAGGCGGAACTTATTCTACTCCTTTAGAAGTAAAGATAAGTTTAATTAGCAAGAAGACAGGCGAAATTAAAGAGCAAGATGTTTTCATGGGTGACTTACCGCTTATGACTGAAAACGGTGGCTTCGTTATTAACGGAGCGGAAAGAGTAATAGTAAATCAATTAATAAGATCTCCCGGAATTTATTTTGATGAAGAAAAAAATGATAATAACAAAACATTGTATAAATTTAAAATTATACCCAATCGTGGATCCTGGTTAGAATTTGGATTTGATTCTTCCGAGATGATTTATGTTCGAATTGATAAAAAAAGGAAGATTCCAGCAACTACCTTATTGAGAGCGTTGGGATATGAAAATAATGAAGAGATTATGGAACTTTTTGATTACGAAGAAATTGTAAAAACAACTTTGGAAAAAGATAATACAACCAATGAAAAAGAAGCATTGGCAGAAATATTTAAAAGATTAAGGCCCAGTGAACCCCCAACTGAAAGGAACTCTCGTCAATTAATTTATAGATTACTTCTTGATCCTAAAAGGTATGATTTAGCAAAAGTGGGAAGATATAAAATTAATAGAAAGTTAAACTTTTCTGATCGGATATTAGGCAGAATCTCTGCTGAAGACATTATTGACCCTAACAACAATAAAATAATCTTAAAAGCAGAAGAGAAAATAAATCAAAAGGTATTTTCTGCGATAATAAATTCAGGGATTGAAAAGGTAAAAGTACTTAATTTTGAAAACGAAACTGTAACTGTTTTTAATGAGAAAGATGAAGCTTTTGTACCTATCGTTGATAAACTAAACGAAGAAATTAATGAGGGCATTATAGATACTATTGCTGCTGAGGATATAATTAATCCGAAAACAGGGGAAGTAATTTGTAGTACAGGAAGTAAATTAACTAATAGCTTGTTATTTAAAATAAAGGAGTTTAAAGAAAAGATAAAAATAAAAAAAGGTCCTTCATTAACTAGGGAGGATATTGTAGCTTCTTTAAGATATTTAATCAATTTATATAGAGAAATTGGGTATATAGATGATATTGACCATTTAGGAAATAGAAGGATAAAGACAGTTGGCGAGTTACTTCAGGATCAATTTTACATTGGATTAAGTAGGATGGAAAGAGTGATTAGGGAGAGAATGACTATCCAACCCGATGTTTCTGCGATTACTCCCCAAGCCTTGATAAATGCACGGCCATTATTGGCCACTATTAGACAGTTTTTCGGGAGTAGTCAGCTTTCTCAGTTTATGGATCAAACTAATCCTTTATCTGAAATTACTCATAAAAGAAGGCTTTCTGCCTTAGGTCCAGGAGGTTTAACCAGAGAAAGAGCGGGTTTTGAAGTAAGAGATGTTCACCATACTCATTATGGTAGAATTTGTCCCATTGAGACTCCCGAAGGTCCTAATATTGGATTAATAGGATCACTTTGTATTTATGCAAGAGTGAATGAATTAGGATTTATTGAAACACCATACTTTAGGGTGATAGACGGGAAAATAACTGACGAGATCGTTCACCTCTCTGCCGACGAAGAAGATAAATATAGAGTTGCTCAAATAAATATAAAAATAGATAAAGATAATAAAATTTCACAAGACAATGTACCTTGTCGGTTCAGAGGGGATATTATTGAATGTCTGCCAGATGAAATAGATTTTATTGATGTATCTCCTAAGCAGATTGCCAGCATTTCAGCTAGCTTAATACCCTTTTTAGAGCACGATGATGCCAATAGAGCCTTAATGGGAACTAATATGCAGAGACAGTCTGTACCTTTAATCAAACCTGAGGTTCCTTTAGTGATGACAGGAATGGAAAATAAAGTTGCCGTTGACTCAGGTGCAGTCCTTGTTTCCCAAGAAGATGGTTTGGTAAAAGAAGTAAGTGCAGACAAAATAGTCATTGAAAATACTGATAAAATTCAAAAAGAATATTTATTGAAAAAATTCGTTCGTTCTAATCAAGGAACTTGTATAAATCAGATACCTATAGTTAAAGAAGGAATGATAATGAAGAAGGGAGATATACTCGCTGATGGTCCCTTAACTTCTGAAGGTAATCTTTCTTTGGGCAGGAATATTCTAATAGCTTATATGCCTTGGGAAGGCTATAATTTTGAGGACGCTATCCTAATTAGTGAAAAATTAGTTAGAGAAGATACTTTAACATCTATTCATATTTCTGAACAGGAGTGTGAAGCACGGGATACTAAATTAGGACCAGAAGAAATAACTTGCGACATTCCTAATATCGGGGAAAGCAGTCTATCTAACTTAGATGAAAGGGGAATAGTTCGAATTGGAGCAGAAGTGGAGTCAGGTGATATTTTAGTAGGAAAAGTAACGCCCAAAGGTGAAACTGATTTAGGACCAGAGGAAAGATTGTTGAGAGCAATTTTTGGGGAGAAAGCCCGTGAAATAAGAGATACTTCTCTTAGAGTTCCCCATGGTGAAAAAGGTAAAGTTATAAATGTAAAAGTATTTTCGAGGGAAAATAATGATGAACTTCCCCCAGGAGTAAATCAATTAGTAAAAGTTTTTATTGCCCAAATAAGAAAGATATCAGAAGGGGACAAGATTTCAGGAAGACATGGAAACAAAGGAGTTATCGCAAAAATTCTACCTGAGTCTGACATGCCTTATATGCCAGATGGTACGCCAATCGAAATAGTACTAAATCCTTTAGGAGTGCCCTCTCGTATGAATGTAGGTCAAGTATTAGAAGTACATCTGGGCTGGGTAGCTAAAACCTTGGGCATTAGAGTTATAACTCCTATTTTTAACGGAGCAAAAGAAGAGGAAATTCAAGAAGCTTTAATAGAAGCAGGTCTACCCAAAGAAGGTAAAACAATTCTTTATGATGGTAGAACAGGCAGGCCATTTGACCTAAAGGTTACTGTGGGTTATAGCTATATTTTAAAATTAGCTCATTTAGTAGATGATAAAATCCATGCTCGTTCCACCGGTCCGTACTCTTTAGTAACTCAACAACCTTTGGGAGGAAAAGCACAGTTTGGAGGTCAAAGATTTGGTGAAATGGAAGTTTGGGCTTTAGAAGGATACGGAGCTGCTTACAATCTTCAGGAACTTTTAACTATAAAATCAGATGATGTACTAGGAAGAATTAGAACTTATGAAGCTATCGTTAAGGGTGAAAAAATCCCTATACCTGGTATGCCAGAATCATTTAAAGTTTTAGTCAAAGAATTACGTAGTTTGAGTTTAGATATACAAATTTTAGATTCTCAAGATAAAGAAGTCGATATTAAAGAAAATATCGACTTAAAAGATGAAATTAATGAAAATTTAATGAAAGAAATAACATAAAAACTAAATTCGTATCTCGTATCTCGTGAATCGTATCTCGTGTAAACTAGCGGTTAGTGTAGAGGCACGGCGTGCCGTGCTTTCTTGTGCTTTGGGCACAATGTATCGCATTTCCACTCTTGAATTCTGGTTTTCTTCACGCGATACGCAATACGCGATACGCAATACGAATTACTATTCACTAACCACTAAAATAGGGGGTAATTATATTGGTAATTTTGAGGAGTTTTAACTCAATCAAAATCGGATTGGCTTCGCCAGAGCAGGTAAAAAAATGGTCTCATGGCGAAGTTAAAAAACCAGAAACAATCAATTATAGAACTTTAAAACCAGAGAAAGATGGTTTGTTCTGTGAAAAAATATTCGGACCAATTAAAGATTGGGAATGTAGTTGTGGAAAATACAAAAGAATAAGATATAAAGGTGTAGTTTGTGATAGATGTGGAGTTGAAGTCACTAAATCTATCACTCGAAGGGAAAGAATGGGGCATATTAAATTAGCTTCTCCGGTTTCTCATGTTTGGTATTTTAAAGCTATACCCAGCCCTTTATCTCTACTTTTAGATATACCGCCTCGTAGTTTAGAAAAGATTTTATACTTTGCCCCAGACCGAAGACGAGAACAATTATTCGAAGTTATTGAGAGTGGCGACACAGGCTTAGAAAAAGGAGATATAATTTTAGAGACAGAATACCAAATTCATAAGAAGTATAATGAAAATATAAAGGCCGAACCGCTTTGCAATGTCAATAAAGTGAAAATGTTTTCTCATAAAATAGGCGATGTGATTTCAGAGGAAGAGGATCAGAATCTGCAGAAAATATTTGGTAAAATATATTACCAAAAGGAATTATTATCCCCTGTAAATGAAAAAGAAAAATCTGAAAACGAAGAAGAAAAAAAAGAAATTGAAGAAGAGATTAAAAAAGCTAAAGAAGAAGCTAAAAGAGAAGCGACAGGTAATAAAGAAACTCAATATCGAATTACTAAAATTAATGGTTTAATTTCAGAGACCAACTTAAAAAGATTGGAGGAAGAAAAAAACTTATCCTTGCAGGCAAAATTAGCTACTCAAAACATTGAAGAATCTTGTTATATTGTAATACGCCCAGGTAACACTTCTTATAAAAGAGGGGAAATAATTTTAGAAGTAGAAAAACTTCTTTTAAGTAACTATGATCCTGAATTTATAGCAGGTATAGGAGCGGAAGCAATTAAAGATTTATTGAAGGAGATGACTTTAGATAAATTAACTCTGGAACTTCGTGAAGAATTAAAAAAAACCAGTGGTCAAAAAGCGAAAAAGATTATTAAAAGATTGCAAATAGTTGAAGCATTTCGTAAATCAAACAGTAAACCTGAATGGATGATATTAGAAACAATTCCAGTTATTCCTCCGGATTTAAGGCCTATGGTGCAGTTAGAGGGAGGACGTTTTGCCACTTCAGACTTAAATGACCTATACAGGAGAGTTATAAATCGAAATAATAGATTGAAAAGATTATTAGAGCTAGGAGCACCGGAAATTATTATTAAAAATGAAAAGCGGATGTTGCAGGAAGCGGTTGATGCTCTGATGGACAATGGCAGAAGAGGGCGTGCAGTGCTTGGTGCGGGGAATAGACCCCTTAAATCCTTAAGTGATATGTTAAAAGGCAAGAAAGGTAGATTCAGACAGAATCTTTTAGGTAAAAGAGTAGATTATTCAGGAAGATCAGTTATTGTGGTAGGTCCGAAATTAAAATTTCACCAATGCGGATTACCCAAAAAAATGGCTTTGGAGTTGTTCAAACCATATGTGATGAGGGAGTTAGTAGCTCAGGATTTGGCTCACAATATCAAAACCGCTAAAAGAATAGTAGAGAAAAGCAAGCCGGAAGTCTGGGGTATATTAAAAAAAATCGTAGAAGATCGTCCTATTTTACTAAATCGGGCACCAACATTGCATCGTTTAGGTATCCAGGCTTTTAAACCTGTTTTAGTGGAAGGAAATGCAATCCAGATTCATCCTTTAGTTTGCGCAGCTTTTAATGCAGATTTTGACGGTGATCAGATGGCAGTACACGTTCCTCTTTCAACGGAAGCTCAAGCTGAAGCAGAAATTTTAATGTTATCTTCGAATAATATACTTTCTCCAGCCAATGGCCTACCCATAGCTTTACCTAGTCAGGATATAATTTTAGGTTGTTATTATTTAACTATGCGGGAAAGTGGGAAAAAAGGTGAGGGAAAAATTTTCGGTAATCCTAATGAAGCAATAAGGGCTTATGAAGATGACTTTGTAGATTTACATGCAAAAATTAAATACAAAATACATGACTCCCTAAACAGCACAACAGTTGGTAGAGTTATTTTTAACGAAATTTTCCCTGATGATATGGATTTTCTTAATTTGACTATAACTAAAAAATCTTTAGAAAAAATTATTTCTTTTGTCTACCGGAAATATGGAAAAGAAGTAACTGTTGATATTTTAGATAAGATTAAAGAATTAGGCTTTAGTTTTGCTACTTCTTCCGGGATCTCCATAGGGATAGCAGATTTAGAAATACCCTCTCAAAAGGATAAGATATTAGAAGAGACTGAAAAAGAAGTAGATAAAATCCAAGAACAATATAATTACGGATTAATTATGGATGATGAGAGGGAACAAAAAATTGTAAATGCTTGGACCAAAGCTGCAGATGAAGTAGTTAATGCCATTTTAAAAAATTTAGATAAACTTAATCCTTTATATATTATGGCGGATTCCGGAGCACGAGGAAGTAAACGACAAATTGGTCAATTAGCTGGGATGAGGGGTTTAATGGCTGATCCTTCGGGAAAAATTATTGAATTTCCTATTAGGTCTAATTTTAGAGATGGTTTATCAGTATTAGAGTATTTTATTTCTACCCATGGAGCTCGAAAAGGGTTAGCAGACACTGCTCTTAGAACTTCAAAGTCAGGATATTTAACCAGAAGATTGGTTGATGTAGCTCAAGATGCAATTATCAGAGAAGAAGACTGTGGTACATCTGACGGAATAATTATCAGGGTCTTTCAAGATGATGGTAATGTAATCGAAACTTTAGAAGAAAGGTTAGTAGGTCGGATTACTCAAGAAGAGGTAATAGATCCCAAGACCGGCGAAGTATTGGTTGGATTAGGAGAAGAAATTGACGAAATAAGTGCTAAAAAGATTTCGGAAGCGGGGATAGAAGAGGTTAAAGTTAGATCGGTTTTAACCTGCAGAGCAGAACATGGGTTATGTGCTAAATGTTACGGTAAAGATATGGCTAGTGGAAAATTAGTAAATATCGGAGAAGCCGTAGGAGTTATTGCAGCGCAATCTATCGGAGAACCAGGGACACAATTAACTTTAAGAACTTTTCATACCGGAGGGGTCAAAATAACCGGCGAAGATATTACTTTAGGTCTACCACGGGTAGAACAGCTTTTTGAAGTAAGAAAACCGAAAAAACAAGCAGTGATTAGCGAAATAAATGGAATAGTAGGTGAAATTATTGCTGATAGCGATAGTAAGAAGCAGGTAGTAATTATTCCTGAAACATCACAAGAGAATAAAGATTCTAATGGGGAAAAGAAAAAAATCTATAATATTCCCCCTGAATTAAGACTAACAATAGAAAAAGGTCAAAAGATTAGTGCTGGAGAAAGGTTGACTGTCGGATTTATTGACCCTCATGATATTTTAAGGATTTCAGGAATCAAGGCGGTTCAAGAATATTTATTAAAAGAAATACAAGCAGTATATAGATCACAAGGGGTTAAAATTAATGATAAACATATCGAAACAATAATTCGTCAAATTGCTTGTTTAAACATGATTTATGTCAGATCAGCACGTGACTCTGAGTTACTATCTGGAGAATTGGTATATATTTCAGATTTTGAAAAGGCTAATGAAAAAGTAATAGAAGAAAACAAAAAAATTAACAAGAAGAATAGAGAATTGTTAGCAAATAAAAAAACTATCTTTTCATTATCAAATGTTAAAACAGGTGAGGGAATAGTTAAAAAGGGAGAGGTTATTACTAATAAATTTATACCTAAAATTGAAACCAGTGATTTTGCTACATTGATAGTTGAAGATCAAGAAAATAAACAATTTACTATTGTTAAAGGAGAAAATTCCTTTATAGAAAGAATAACTGGCAATATTTTGGTTGGTGGGATTAAAGATAATATTCAAAAAGATAACACTGAGACAGACAATATAAGTGATTCTAAGATTAAATTTAATGAGATTATTAGCAAAGAAATAGCAGTAGAAATTGCTAATAGTGATTTTAGAACAATAAGTTGTGCTACACCAAATATTTACGAAAAGATAGAAGACAGGATTACTGCCGCAGATATTATTAATCCGGAAGATTCTCAAATCTTAGTGGGTGTGAACCAGCAACTTACTTCTAAAGAAGTGGACAAGATCATAAAAGCTAAGATAGATAGAATAAAGGTATGGGAAGAAATTAAAGAGATACCCATAAGAGATGGACTAATTAAATCAATTAAAGATGAAATTATTGGCCGACCCATTGGCGAAGATATTAAAGATCCAGTAAGCGGTAATATTATTGCAAATAAGGATCAAATAATAAGTAAGAATTTAATTAAGAAAATATTGTTGTATAAATTAGGCGATCTACCACTAGAGGATGGAAGATATTTTTCTTTAGAAGGTAGAACTTTAGAGTTCCTTTACGACAAAGTAGTAGGAAAAATTGCTGCTTTAGATATTTTGGACCCAGAAACAGGTGAAGTTATAATCAATGGAGGCAAAAAGATAACCAAAAACCATGCTACAGAAATTTGCAATAGACATTTGGATTTAATAAAAGTAAGGGCAAACGATAAGATCGAGTGCATTAATATAATTGAAAATGTAGGATTTATTAGAAGGAGGAAGTTTGTAGCAGTAGGAATGCCTATAATTCAAGGCATTACTCAAGCTTCCCTTTCTACTGAAAGTTTTTTATCTGCCGCATCATTTCAGAGAACTACTCATGTTTTAACTAATGCTTCTATCAAGGGGAAGGTGGATAAACTATATGGTTTAAAAGAAAATGTTATTATTGGTAACATTATACCTGCAGGGACAGGTTTAAATAAATACGGAGAAATAGAAGTTGATTACTCACATGAGGAAGAAGAGAAAATGGAAGAGATATTTAAAAAGGCAGAAGAAGAACAGAAGAAAAATAGGGTAGATATATTTTTGACAGAAGATGAGGGTGGTAAAGAGAAAATATCTGAACATGCAACAGACCAAGAGTTAGAGCTTAGTTAGTCGTTAGTGAATAGTAATTCGTATCGCGTATCGCGTATCGAGTATCGCGTGAAGAAAACCAGAATTCAGGAGTAGAAATGCGATATATTGTGCCCAAAGCAAAGAAGACACGGCACGCCGTGCCTTTACGCTAACCCGGTAACCAACTAACCAGCAATTGATGTAATGTGTAACATGTGGTAAGTAACGTGTAGTAAGTACCTGTTTTTATAATTTCAGAAATTTAACCTTATTTCTCATTACATATTACTTGTCACTGTATTTTATACGAGATGCAAATATAGTTTTGCGCTTTATTACTAAATACTATTCGCTATTTACTAAGTTAGTGTAAACTTTAGTGGGGTAGTTAGACAAAAAAGGTTATGCTTACGTCTTTTCTCTACTTCCCCAAATTCATTTTCTTTCTTTTTCTTAACGCGATACTTGATACTTGATACGATTTTTGTACTAATTTAGCTTGACATCAAATACGGTTGCTGTTAGAATATAAAAGTATTTTTATTTACAAAATGTTGATAAATCTAGACAAAGGAAGGTAAGATATGCCTACCATAAATCAATTAGTAAGAAAAGGCAGAAAAAAGGTTTTTAAAAAATCTGGTACACCATCTTTGCAGGGTAACCCATTAAAAAGAGGAGTATGCACCAGAGTTTGGACTATAACTCCCAAAAAACCTAACTCCGCTTTGAGAAAAGTTACCCGAGTAAGATTAACTAACAATATGGAAGTTACCGCTTACATTCCCGGAATAGGGCATAATCTTCAAGAACATTCTATTGTGCTCTTAAGAGGCGGAAGGGTAAAAGATTTACCAGGAGTTAGATACCATATTGTCAGAGGAGTTATGGATGCTACCGGAGTAGATAATAGAATGCAAGGACGTTCAAGATATGGGTCTAAAAGACCAAAAAAAACTGAAAAGAAATAAATTAGTCATTAGTCGTTAGTGAATAATAATTCGTATTGCGTATTGCGTATTGCGTGAAGAAAACCAGAATTCAGGAGTAGAAATACGATATATTGTGCCCAAAGCACAAGAAGACACGGCACGCCGTGCCTCTACACTAAACGCTAGTTTAGACGAAATACGATTCACGAGATACGAGATACGAGACACGAATTTAGTTTTGCGCTTTTTGTTTTTCGTTTTATTACTAACGACTATTCACTATATACTAAATACTAATTTGAAATACTATTTTAAAAAGATAGGAGTGCTAAAAAATGTCCAGAAGGAGAAAAGCAGTAAAGAGAATAAAAACACCAGATCCTGCGTACCACGATAAAAATATAACTCTTTTTATAAACAAGCTGATGTATGATGGCAAAAAAAGTAAAGCAGAAGCAATTTTTTATCAAGCTTTAGATATGGCTGCTAAAAAGACAAAAAAGGAACCCTTGGAAGTATTTAACCAAGCTTTACAGAATGTTATGCCGTTATTGGAAGTGAAGTCAAGGAGAGTTGGAGGAGCCAGTTATCAGGTTCCTATTGAAGTAAGCCCGGACAGAAGAATTACTCTGGGGATGAGATGGATAATTAACTTTGCCAGGAAAAGAACAGGCAAACCGATGCATGAAAAATTATCCTTAGAGTTCGCAGATGCAGCGAATGGTGTCGGAACAGCTGTTAAAAAGAAAGAAGATACACATAAGATGGCTGAAGCAAATAAAGCTTTTGCTCACTACAGATGGTAAATAAAATAGTAGTTAGATTTTAGTTACCTGGTTAGCCAGTTACCCGGTTTACCAGTTAATATTAAATACAAGTTTTCAGTTGACAGTTTTCGGTTCTCAGCGAGCAAGGGGTAAATTGCATACACTTGTCATCCTAATCTGGTTAACTAATCCTTAACCGGTAAACTGGCTAACCGGGTAACTGGATAACTAATATATACGAATTAAGAAATACGAATTAAGACTAAGGTTTATAAATTATGTCTAGAAAATTATCTTTAGATAAAATAAGAAATATTGGTATAATGGCCCACATTGATGCAGGTAAGACTACCGTCACCGAGAGGATACTTTACTATACAGGAAAAGTCCACAAGATGGGTGAGGTCCATGAGGGATCTGCAACTATGGATTGGATGCCTCAAGAGAAAGAGAGAGGCATTACCATAACTTCTGCGGCAACCACTCTTTATTGGAAAGATAAACGTATCAATATTATTGATACGCCTGGACACGTAGATTTTACCATGGAAGTCGAACGCTGTTTAAGGGTACTTGATGGTGCTGTTGCGGTGTTCTGTGCTGTAGGGGGTGTTGAACCTCAAACTGAAACCGTTTGGCATCAGGCAGAAAGATATGGTGTTCCCCGTATAGCCTTTATTAATAAAATGGATAGGGCAGGAGCAGATTTCCATCATGTTATAAAAATGATTCAAGATAAGCTAGCAGCTAATCCAATCATTGTTCAATTACCCTGGGGGAGTGAAGGCAATTTTAAAGGCATTATCGATTTAATAAAAATGAAAGCGTATTCTTATGCCATAGATGATTTAGGAGTAAATTATAAAGAAGTATCCATACCAGAAGATATGCAAGAGTCAGCTAATAAATATCACCATAAAATAATAGAAAGTTTGGCAGAACTTGATGAAAAAATTATGGAGAAATTTATTGAAGGTGAAGAAAATACTGCCAACGAAATAAAATCTGTAATTCGCAGACTAACTATTAAAAATGAAGTAGTCCCGGTTTTATGCGGCTCAGCTTTAAAAAATAAAGGTGTTCAGTTGCTTTTAGATGCAATAGTCGATTATCTACCTTCTCCTTTAGATGTTCCACCGGTTAAAGGTATAGATCCGCTAACCGAGAAAGGAATATCTAGGGTAGCCGAAGACAAAGAACCATTATCTTCTTTGGTTTTTAAGATTATGACTGATCCTTATATAGGTAAATTAAGTTTTGTTAGAATTTATTCGGGAATATTAAAATCTGGTTCCTATGTTTATAATCCAGCTAAAGAAATTAAAGAAAGAATAAATAGATTAGTTCTGATTCATGCTGATCATAAGAAAGATGTTACTGAGATACCTGCAGGAAGTTTAGGGGCAATAATAGGTTTAAAAAAAACTACTACGGGTGATACTTTATGTGACATAAAACACCCTATAATTTTAGAAACAATGAAATTTCCAGAACCGGTAATTTCTATTGCTATAGAACCTAAAAGTAAAGCAGAACAAGATAAAATGGCTTTAGCTTTAGATAAGTTATCAGAAGAAGACCCGACTTTTAGAAGAACACATAATATTGAAACTGGTCAAACAATAATCTCAGGTATGGGGGAACTGCATTTAGAAATAATTGTAGATCGCTTACTTCGCGAATTTAAGGTAGAAGGAAATATAGGAAAGCCACAAGTGGCTTATAAAGAAACAATTGAAAAAGTTGCCCAAGCCAGAGGAAAATTTATTAAACAATCAGGAGGTAGAGGGCAATATGGAGATGTAACCTTGGAGATAGAACCTTACAAAGAAGATAATTTTAAATTTATTAATCGGATAGTTGGGGGTGTAATTCCCAAAGAATATATTCCCTCAATCGAAAAGGGTATAGCAGAAGCTATGTTAAGCGGAGTATTGGCTAATTACCCGGTTAACAATATAAAGGTAACTTTAATGGATGGTTCTTATCATCCGGTAGATTCATCAGATATTGCGTTTAAGATAGCAGCTTCTATGGCTTTTAAAGAATGCATGAAGAAAGCCAAACCAATACTTTTGGAACCGATGATGGAAGTAGAAATTGTAACTCCAGAAGAATATTTGGGCAGCCTGGTAAGCGATATAAGCTCACGGAGGGCAAAGATAGAAGGTATAGAAACAAAAGCTAAATCGAAAATCATTACTGCTTATGTGCCTTTGATAGAAATGTTTGGTTATGCTACCAGCTTAAGGTCAATTACACAAGGCAGAGCAATCTTTACTATGCAATTTTTATATTACGAGAAAGTTCCGGATAATATTGCGAAGGAAATAATAATCTAATTTTAAAATACCAAAATTAGTATAGAATATTTAAGGAGGAAAAATCAAATGGCAAAAGAGAAATTTGTAAGAACTAAACCCCATGTTAATGTGGGTACTATCGGCCATGTAGACCATGGCAAAACAACCTTAACCTCAGCAATCACTAAATATT
>Ga0265595_1001494_pt1 | contig 17822 bp, 16 predicted proteins | sample saktaG_15_FD_190148 | JGI IMG/M metagenome (GOLD analysis project Ga0265595, IMG submission 190148) | Saline water microbial communities from Sakinaw Lake, British Columbia, Canada - sak_2013_06_06_50m | ecosystem: Environmental > Aquatic > Non-marine Saline and Alkaline > Saline ... | reverse complement strand
AAATGGGGATAACTTTTGATAAAATGAGGTATTATTACCTATTGTTAGGCTAAAAATGGGGATAAGTCCGAGATATGGCCCTTATAAACTGTTTATATTCAAGTGGTTACAAGTGTTGAACAGTCTTAATTTATTATAAAAACATCTCATATCAAAATCAGCCTTAAGGGAAGGCCAAACAGCTTCTACCGCAGCCCATCGCAGCCAGCGGTTGCCTTGCTTAACGATCTTGCCATGATAAGTCCTTTCCCCTGAGCTGTGAGTAGAAGGTATAACCCCGATTCTCACGACTGCGTTTATAGACCTCAGGAATTAAATCCGTACGCAGTAAATGAGCCAGCATGAAAGAGTCACGCTTATCTGTCTTTATCTTTGCCTGGGCTATAGCTTTTACCTGCTTAGGATGGGCAATAGTAACATCAATGCTTAATTCATCCAGAAGATCTACCATGGTATAGCTCGAGCGGCCGGCTTCAATAACTGCTTTAACCTCACCGCTTCCATCAAGAAACCTCTCCAGTTCTGAGCGGTAGTTTGCCACCCTTCCGGATTTGGGTTTTTCTCCCTTCTCATTAAGCATAGTGATGTGTGAGTATTGCTTGTGATGGTCAATTCCCATATAATTCATTTGTGCACCTCCTTTTTTTAGATTTGACCTTGCGGGTAGTCTATCATAAAATCGACTCCCGCAGGAGGTGCATCACATCATCATGTTACCTATAGTGTTTTCGAAGTTGCAGCCTTGAACGGTCCGAAATACAACATCGAAGCGGACAAGCTTTTCTGATTCTCCTACAACGACGCCAAGGAGACCTACGAACTGCACATCCTCTGAAGATCGCACGGAGAATGGAATGAATAATGGCCGATGCTCAATTCCCACCGTAGCTGTCCTCTTGGGGATACTCTGTATTTTCTCATCCGGATCGGTGTATTCCGGCCGGACCGAGAGAATCATCGCTCTGCCGGAACTCGAAAGCCCCCGCCAGATCGTTGTCGAAAAAGGGAGAGTCTATTTTATTGACAGGCGGAATGTCGTTGTCTACAATCTCTCGGATGGGCGCTTTCTAAAGAAAATCGGAAAGCTTGGACAAGGACCCGGAGAATTCAACGGGGGTCCGGAGCGCTTGTCCGTTTTGGGTGACCGATTAATCGTCCAAGATTTGCTCAGTTTTGAATGCTTCAACTTGGAAGGCATCTACACCGGTAGGATCAAGGAACCGGATTTAATCGCCTTTTATCCATTTCTTCCCGTCGGCCGTAATTTCGTGGGATTTCCTATGCTCCGAAATGACGACGGCTCATTGGCCGGGCCATCCGGCCGTATCTATGATTCCAATCTCAAGCTCAAACGGAAATTCTTCGGCGAGTTACCCGCCTTTCCCCCGCCTCCTCCTCCGGCCGGAAGTGCAAAACCGTGGGGGAGGAGCGACAAGCTCCTTATCCGGGACTATGGGGACTATACGGTTTACGAAGACAGGATCTACGTGGCCGATTCCAGTGGGGGATTCTCGATCTCGGTTTTCGATGAAAACGGAATTCTCCTCCGCGAGATCAAACACTCTTTCGACAAGGTCAAGGTGCCGAAGAGCTTCGTCGACGAGGTAGTAAAGGAATGGAAGGCATCGAGGGACTGGCAGACGTATTACTCGCATGTCAATCCCGTGGTGCCCAAATATTTCCCCGCGCTCATTGATTTTAAGATCAATACTGGGCGGATATGCGCTCTTACGGCGGCCAAGAAGGACGACTTATATGAAATCATCGTCATGGACCTCGAAGGCAAGATTCTGGGAAGAGAATTCCGATTCCCGCTGCAGCCCAATTTTGAGATGCCCTTCTTTAACGGTTTTAAGTACGACATCGAGGGGAATAAACTCGTCTGGTTTGACTACAACGACGCCAAGGAGACCTACGAACTGCACATCCGCTGAAACAGTTCCTCTACCGGACGATCCCTGGTAATAGGATGATTTACAGGATTTGAACCTGTGACTTCTACTTTAGCATCGATTTTGACAAACTCTACACAGCTAAGGTTCCTGTCACGGCCGGCAGATCTAGAGACTGCAGCTTGGCTGTGGCAAGCTATAAATTATATAAGAGATAGATTTAGAATAACCTTGGTAAAAACATAAGAATTTACTTTTTTGGGCCCCAAAAAAGCACTCTAAGACGAAAACTACAAAATAACATCTGATGATCTGCTTAAACACTTCGTGCGGTCCGATCCTAAAGGGCCAAAGGGACCAAAAGAAAAAGCATGAAGCATGAAAAATAGGATGTGTCCCTATTTATTCAAAATTTGTATTGTTAGAATTTATCAGCTACAATTTTACTAAACAAAAGAGAGGTTGAAATGAAGAGAAAAAGTCTGTTAGTCTTAATGACCTTTATTTGTGCTTCTATCCTATCAAATGGATTCAGTCAGAATCGTTCGATCATAACAACTGGATCTCTATTTGAAGAGATGATTGATATGACCGCATTAGCAAAATTTCCTAATCCCGAATTTCGCATGGTTCAATTCTCATCATTTGACCATCGAAGCACACTTCCCGGTGGTCCAGATTGGTTTGCTAATTCTGATGGTTTCGGTGGCGAACCAATTCCAAATTTCGAAGAAGTTCTAAAAGAACCTGATGAATCTGGTATTGGAGAATATCTTATGGTAGATGTTAAAGGATCAGGTGCAATTGTTCGACTTTGGACAGCTTCTATTTCTGGAAAACTTCGAGTTTATATTGATGATATGAATAATCCTTTATATGAAGGCGAAGCCGATTCTTTTTTCAGACGACCTTATAGTAGTTTCCCGGAAATAAAAGAAATCAACAGCGAGCGATTTGGTAAAACAATTTATCAACGGGATGCTTCTTATGCACCGATTCCATTTGCAAAGCGAATCCGTATAGAATGGATAGGTAATGTAAAAGAAATTCACTTTTACCAAATCCAGTTTCGACTGTATCCAGCAAATATTTCGATTACTTCATTCCAACCAAATGATATTTTAACTTATAAAGATGTAATCGATAGAGTAACTCTGGCACTCTCTGATCCGGATATGAATTTCACAACTAAATCAAAAAAACAATCCCAAAATTTCGATGTAACTGTTCCGGCTGGAGAAAAACTACAAGCTTTCTTGATGGAAGGTCCCGCAGCCATTGAGCGATTTTCCTTGCGCATTACGGGAGATAATTTGGATAAAGCATTAAGACAAACTGTTCTCCATATTAAATGTGATGGCTATCCTTGGGGCCAAGTTCAATCGCCTGTAGGTGATTTTTTCGGTGCTGCGCCGGGTGTTAATCCCTACAAATCGTTGCCATTTAGCGTAACATCCGACGGAAAAATGACATGTCGTTATGTGATGCCTTTTCAAGATTCTATCCAAATTATGTTCGAAAACCAGGGTGAGGAAACAGTAAATATTAAAGGAGAGGTTTTACCGATGGACTTCACCTGGGATGATAACAGTATGCACTTTAGAGCTAGGTGGCGAGTAAATCATAATATTGTTGCTTCCAACCAGGATGTTCAAGATTTGCCATTCCTTTTGGCCAATGGAGAAGGTGTATATGTTGGCACAACATCATATTTATTGAACCCATCTCCAATCCCGACACCGTGGGGTAACTGGTGGGGAGAAGGTGATGAAAAAGTATTCGTTGATGACGATTTTGTTCCTTCCATTTTTGGCACTGGTTCAGAAGATTATTATAACTATTCCTGGTCATCTCCAGATATTTTCTGCTTTCCCTATTGTGGTCAACCACGAAATGACGGACCGGGTAACCGAGGTTTTGTCACCAATTATCGCTGGCACATTCTTGATCCAATCCCATTTCATGAAAATATGAGATTTTTTATGGAGCTATTTAGTCACGAGCGAACACATGGAGTCTCGTATGCTCGTATTGCTTATCATTATGCCAAACCTGGTCTTACTGACGATCATCAAGCGATTATGGAAGAAGATTTAAGACATTTAAGCCTTCCCGACGGTTGGCACCCGGCTTCAAGGTTCGGTGCACGGAATTCCGTTTTTTATCCGGCAGAAGAAATCATCCTTAATAAGGAATCGACTATTATAAGAAAAGGTCGTCTCTGGGCCGATAGTCAGCTGCTTGTTTGGAATCCTCAAAAAGAAGGAGAAAGTAAAAATTTCATAATCCCTATTGAGCAAAAAGGAAAAAAACAGATTTACATAACAGCAGCCTTAACACCCAAATCGGGTAAAATCCGTGTAATTTTGGATGGCGAACCTATAGCGAAAGACGATCGAATCATCAATCTTCATAGATCATACCGGACACTCCTCCGCAATTTTTCTTTTGGACCGGTTGAATTGGAAACTGGTAAACACAACCTAACTCTTGAATATTTAGGCGCCTCAGACGAAATACAAGCTCCAGAAATTTGTATTGATTTTTTTTGGATTCAGACTCTTGACAATTGATCCTCTGCAAGTCAACATCAGTTTGTAACTTCTTACTTTAGCCTGTAATCGGGCTTAGCTGCTTACAGGGGAATACAAGGCAGCTAACCCTTTTGGCGTGTTCCTTGAATCACAATCCCTGCCATGGGCAGGGTATATCTTCAGCGTTATCCGGAGAGGACGGTATTGAAATTCTCTATTTCTTGCGGACTTCTCGTTGACTTGATATGTTTGTTCTGTGTAGTATTGTTAATGCAGCAGCTCAGAGCGGTAGTTTGCCACCCTTCCGGATTTGAGCTTTTCTCCCTTCTCATTAAGCATTGTGATGTGTGAGTATTGCTTGTGATGGTCAATTCCCATATAATTCATTTGTGCACTTCCTTTTTTTAGATTTGACCTTGCGGGTAGTCTATCATACAATCGACTCCCGCATGAGATGCATCACATCATCATGTTACCTATCGTGTCCAGGGGCGGTGGGAATCAATGATAAAAATAGGCCGGGAGGAAGGCATGAGTGATTTCGGCGGATCGGTGAAGAGTTCCGGGGACTATGAATTCGCGATTCTCGGCGTTCCTTTTGATGAGAAATCCAGCTTTCTCCGGGGCGCAGCCAGCGGGCCCTCGGCGGTGAGAATGGCTTCCACGGGAGCCGCGATCAATCCCTGGACCGAGCTGGGCGTCAATCTGGCGGAGGAAACAACCGTGGCCGACTTGGGCGACATTGATGTGTCGGAGGGCTTTCCCCCGGCTTTTCAGCGCATCACGGAGGGCGTGGCCGGTATTCTAAAGAAAAAGGCGTTTCCGGTGATCATCGGGGGAGATCACTCCATTTCCTACCCCGTTGTCAGGGCGCTATCCCAGTTTTACAAGCCACTCGACATCCTGCATTTTGACGCCCATCCAGACCTTTATGAAGAATATGAGGGAGACCGATTTTCCCACGCCTGTCCCTTTGCCCGGATACTGGAAGAGGGCCTGGTGGACAATCTGGTCCAGGTGGGGATTCGCGCGGCGGTGGGCGCAAACAGGGCACTGGCGGAAAAATACGGTTCAACCATGATCGAAATGAAGGATATGGATAAAATCCCGAAGCTCGGTTTCTTGAATCCTCTCTATGTTTCCGTGGATATTGACGTCCTGGATCCCGCCTTCGCGCCGGGAGTTTCCCACCATGAGCCGGGCGGATTGAGCACCAGGGAGCTGATCCATGTCATCCACGGTCTCAGTGCCAGAATTATCGGCATGGATCTTGTCGAAGTCAACGGGGAGCGGGATGCATCGGGAATAACGGCCGCCGCGGGGGTGAAAATCATCATGGAAGTGATGGGGAAGGCGGTTTTCAGCAGACGTAAAAAGGAGGAATCATGAACAGCAGAGCAGTGAGGCGGGTCTTGTTGTTGGCTCTTGTTTGCTTTGGCCCGGTTTTCGCCCGGGCCGAGGGGATTTTCGACAAATATTTCCTGGATTTCACCATGCGTATCGATTATATCCATTTTGGAAACGCCGAGACGGAGGAGATCAGCATTGATCAGATATACCTGCAGAACGGGTGGGCCGGAAGTCTCGAAAACCTGATCGATCCCTTCAACAACGGAAGATACGCTGTCAATGTCCATGACGTGGCGTCTCAGGCCCTAATCTACTCCAAGGGATTCGACAGCTATTTCGGGGAGTACAAAACCACGTCCCGGGCCATCCGGGGACAGAAACGCGCCTATCATGAGTCCGCACTAATCCCATATCCGAAAAGGCCGGTGATCCTTTCCATTGAAGTCAGGGACAAGGAAAATGTTCTCCACTCCGTCTTCCGCAGGGAAATCGATCCCGCCGATGAGTCCATCATCAAGGAAAACCCGGACCCGCGCATCCGTGTTTTTCCGGTCATCAGTCACGGCGACCCCCACACCAAAGTTGATGTGGCTTTTATAGCGGAGGGCTACACGCAGAGCGAGGAGGCGAAGGTCAAAAAAGACTTTTTTAGGTTCAGCGAGGTGCTGTTCAGCCAGGAGCCGTACAAGTCCCGACGCGACCGCTTTAATGTCTCCGGTGTGTTTCTTCCTTCCCCTGACAGTGGAGTGGACGAGCCCAGGCGGGGAATTTATAAAAATACCGCGCTAGGCGCCACCTTCAACTCCCTGGGCTCCGAGCGCTATCTGCTGACTGAGGACAACGAGGCTCTGAGAGACATCGCCTCCGCCGTTCCTTATGACGTGCTCTTCATTATGGTCAATCATCAGCGTTATGGGGGAGGCGGTATATACAATCTCTATTGTGTTTTCACTACGGACAATCAGTGGCACGAGTATCTTATCCTCCATGAGTTCGGCCACTCTTTCGTGGGGCTCGGGGATGAATACTACACCTCATCAGTCGCTTATAATGATTTTTATCCCAAGGGAATCGAGCCGCTGGAGCCGAACATTACGGCACTGCTCCATCCGGACAAGCCGAAATGGGGCTCCCTCCTTTCTCCTGGGATAGAAATCCCCACTCCCTGGGAAAAAGAGGATTTTGATCGGATGGACGGCGAGTACCAGGCGCTACGGCAGAAGATCAACGACAAGATCGCCAGAATGAAGCGTGAGGGGAGGGATCCGGGCGATATTGCCCGGGTTGAGGAGGAGTCGGAGCGTCTCAGCAGAGAGAACGCAAAAAAGATGGACGGCTATCTCCGCAAAAGCAGGTTCTGGGGCAGGATAGGCGCCTTTGAAGGGGCAGGGTACTCGGCCCATGGCCTTTACAGGCCCATGGTGGACTGCATCATGTTTTCCAAAGGGAAAAAACCCTACTGCATGATCTGCGAAGAGGCGATCATCAGGGTAATTGATTACTATTCAAGATGATCCGGATAGAGGGCGGATTAACGGCCGCCGCTGGGAGATGCAGGGAAAATATTGGTTGGGAGAGAGGCGGCGCCGTTTTCAGATAAGCGAAGCGATTTTTTCAAGCCACAATCTGGCAGGCGACCAGCCCCTGATAGGGGCCGACAAAGAGGTCTCCATTCTACAAAAGATAAAAACCCGTCCAGAAAAAATCCGGCATCTTGTGGTGCAGCAGCGCCGCCTAAGTGGCCATGCGTGATATAGGATTGTCCGCTTTCCTGAGAAGTTCTTTCAGCTAGTCATGTATTCTTTCATATCTCCAGGCTTTCTGCTGTTTCGTCATGGTAAAATCTCTCGCTGGGAATTTAGCATTCCGAAAGTCCTTTAATGGTGATCTCTACTCTTAATACGCTTTATACAGGCCAATTCTATGAGATTCTCTATTTCTTGCGGACTTCTTGTTGACAGTATATATTTTTTCTGTAATTTACTGCGAGAATCATAAGTTCTTTACTTTCATAATCCAGCACGAAAATGACACGGTAATCCCCAACTCTATACCTGAGAAGGCCTCGAAATTGTCCCTTGAGGGGTTTTCCCATTTTTTTGGGGTTGCCCCTGAGATGATTTTTTACTTTATTTATTATTCTTCTGGCTACTGGTTTATCCAGTTTTTTTAAATCTTCTACTGCATCTTCATGCCATATGACTTTAAAGTCCAAGTTCATCCTCTGCTTCCTTTGTGCTCAGATATCTGGCGTTTTTTTTATTCAACCGCTCCAGAGCAATATAGCCATCATCAAAATCCTCAAGATACAATTCGATCATTTCCCTTATATACGAGCTTTTTGTTCGTTTTGTTTTTTTAGCGAGATTGTTAAGTTGATCATAAGTCTTTCCATCCAGCCTAACGGTAATTATAGACATAAAAATCTCCTTGTATTAATTATATTCTATATATTACTTGTACTACATTTATTCCATTTGTTCAATAAAAAAATGAATTTATCTGATAGGAGATGTTCCGAGTCTTTTTAAATGGAGCTTTTTGCCCTTAAAATCGATGCACCATTTCTTTATTTGATTCGTTTGGCTTCGAATATACCGTCGGGCTGATTGAACTCGGCTGCTGTGACATGACCCTTTTCGTCCATCTTGAATTTGACGCTGATTATTTTTACCTGTTTGAGGATGAATTCATCTCCCAGTGCTGGAACTAGTTCGTATTCCGGCTGTCCTGGTACCATCATGGTAAGGATGTTTCCCTTGAGGCTCACCGTGACTATCTGGTCCATCAAAGTGTATTTCCCGACAAACTTTTGAAGATAGGAGGGGTCAGAAAGCAGTGCATTGGGTTTCTTTTTGAATATTATGGCTTCCAGTGTTGGCTCGAAAGGAGCCTCCAAAGCTGCCACAAACCCGTTGACATCGGTGCGGAATGTCAGCTTCATGTCTTCGAATGTGAGATCCTCAACTTTTTTCCCATTAAAAGTTTCATAGTGCCAGTGGTCGAGAGGCGTGGTGATGCCGTTGTAAGTAAAAACCAGCTGACCTTTCTGGAGAAAGACTTTCAAATCTCCGTAACCCGGATGATTGTATTCGCCAGCATATTCCTCCAGTTTGTGCGCCGGCTGAGTGCCGGGCCTGCGCCTGGTCTGTTTTTTCTTCTCGGCTTCCTTTTGCGCTTCCTCACCTTTGGCTTTTCTCTCGGCGGCCTCTCCAATCCAGTCCTTGGGCTCAAGACCCAGAATGCGGTCTGTAGCATGCCGGATGAGAAGCTCGGGCAGGCCAGTCCCGTTTTTGTTGGCCAGTGCCACGAATCCTATCCCGTCTTGAGGCATGAGGCAAACCATTGCAGAGAATCCATCGATGTTGCCGCCGTGATGGACGCGCTGGTGGCCTCGGTAGGAGTCGACAAACCACGCCATTCCATAATCGGCCGGAGTGATTTCCGGGATGGCAGGCGTATTTCCTGTGGGCATGTGCGCCAGATGCATGTCCTCAATCGTTTGGGCATTGATGATCGACTTGCCATTATACTTTCCTTGATTGAGATGCACTATGAGCCAGTGGCTCATCTCATTCGCGCTGGAATTGATGGCCCCTGCTGGGCCGATATTGCTGATATTGCGGAAGGGAATCTTCTCGATTTTGCCCTTCTCTTCGCGGTAGGGGAAGGCGAAATCCGTGTCTTTTTGGGAATCCAGCACAGAAAAATTTGTCCGTTTCATTTCCAGAGGATCGAGAACACAGGTACGAACGGCCTCTTCCCACTTCTGTCCTGTGATGACTTCTATGAGGTAGCCGGCCGTAAGAAACATCAGGTTATTGTACTGAAATTTTTCTCTCAGGTCTGCCGTAGGTTTGAGATACGCAAGCCGCTTCACGAATTCTTCTCGGCTGGCCGTATAATTGTTGTACCACACCAGGTCATGACGGGGCAGGCCGGCGCGGTGAGTAACCAGGTCTCGAGGCGTCAGGTGTTCGCTGGCGAAAAGGTCGTAGAGGTGGAACCAGTGGATATATTCATGCACAGGGGTTGTCCAATTTAGTTTGCCTTCGTCCACAAGAGTGCCCATGGTGAAGGTGGTGAAGGCCTTGGTGGCTGAGCCAATGGCCAGAAGAGTGTCTTTAGTCATTGGAATTTTCTTTTCCACATCGCGGTAACCGAAGCCCTTGGCGAAGATAACTTCATTATCTGCCACGATGGCTATGGCCACTCCGGGCACATTAAGGCTTTTTAATCCCTTTTCGACTGTCGCATCAAAACCGGCGAGAGCTTTCTTGGCTTTTGCCGCGGGACCGGCTTCGCGGTTTAGAGTGAACGAAATCGTTTTGCCGCTCTGGGTAAAATTCCCGGTTATCTTCATTTTATCATCGCTGAAAGTCCCTTTGAATGTAGGGCTGCCCGGCACGCCGGATATCTCAAAACTAACTTCCATTCCGGCAATGCTGATATTGGCAAGCGGAAGATCCTTGGCCTTTTGGGCGGGAATGGAAATATCCCCGGCCCAGGATCCGTCAGGCTTATGATTGAAATCTATGTTGATAGCGAGAGTCATCCCTGGAATGTCGATAGACCCTTCCCAATGGCCTTCCAGGGATTGAGACTTAGCAGAAAGAAAGGCGGATGGATAGAACAGCAGTGCTGTACATAAGACAATAAGAAAAATGTAAGATCTCTTCATGGTTTTTTCTCCCTTAATCAATATTTTTCTTATTTTTTAATACCATAAATCTGGGGACACAATCAATAGTGTACCAACGTTCATAAAATTGGTACGGGAAATATTATTTTAATCCGATATTCTGACATCGTATTAAATTCCTCAATTAGATTTAGACTTTAATAAAGGGAGATAATAAAATTAGCCATATTAACGTTTTTTATCTGATTATTTAGGTTCTCATTCTGTTACCAAACCGGGGCCACGGCTTTGGCAGTGAGCCGTACATGATTCGGCGCCGGTGGGACTACTTCGTCAAATACCTGATGGGAAAAGAGCCGCCGCGTGAATACAAATTCCAGGTGGATACAGCACAGAGAAGGTAACCGATGTAGGAGGACCCGATTCTCTTCCAATACTACTATGTTCTTTTTATGAATTTATCTTTGATATCCTAGTGTGATTTTACTATAATAATATATAGGTAATATTGAAAGCAACAGGGGTATAAGAGCAAAGAAGTCAAACTAATATGATCAGGAACCCGGAAAAGCTTGCCCGATTCGATAGAGAATACTAGAGAAAACAACGGGTTGATATAGCTCACAATTTTCTTATTGTGGAATCCTTATATGCCGAGGTAGTTTACCTTGGCACTTTCTCACGCCTAGACCCGCTGGATGGATTAGAGGTTGATATAAAAATAGCAAAGGTTATTAATAATCTTTCAAAGACTCCTTAAACATCTCTCCCGCGAATTAGATTCTGCTAAGATTCCTTACATGGTCATTGGAGGACAGGCTGTGATGGTCTATGGTGAGCCTAGGTTGACTAAGGATATTGATCAAACTTTGGGCATCAATGTTGATGAGCTGAACAGGATTATAGGTGTAGTAGATGCGATTAAATTAAAAATTATCGTTGATGACTATAAAAATTTTGTAAAAGAGACCTTGGTCAAGCTTGTCTTGTTTATTATCAGCCTTAGCAAGACGTTAAAGAAAATAAAGCGTTCAGAGACGGATTAGTCAAACAAGACCCCAATGATGAGCCGGCCGACAAACTTCTTGCAAAAATTGCCAAAAAGAAAAAATGTAAGATTTTAAAACAATAACTTGACAGATTTTATTACATGTGCTATATTTATATTGACCTTGGAAGTGGAGGTGCAAAATGGCGGATACCTTCTATAAAAAATTAGGTACACGGATTAAAGCCTTAAGAGAGCAAGCTGGATATTCACAGGAGAAGTTAGCTGATTTACTTAAGATAAGCAGAGTTTCACTATCTCAAATTGAAACTGGAGGTAGAAAAATAAGTGCCGGGGAAATAGCGGAGCTCTCAAAGATATTTAACATTGCTTCAGATATTTTACTTGATTTAAAAAAGGATATAAAAGTTGTCTTAGAAAAAAAGACTAAACCTACAAAAACAAAGCCAGAAATTCGTATTAACGTACCGCAAAAGAACTTAGAAAAATTTAAGGAGGTTTTGCTCTATATCCTTAATAAAGTGGGTTCAAAGCCGAATATAGGGGAGTCTGTGTTATACAAAATCCTTTATTTTATTGATTTTAATTATTACGAAAAGTATGAAGAACAGCTTATAGGCGCCACTTATATAAAAAATAATTATGGCCCCACCCCTAAAGAATTTTTAAAGGTAATTGAGGAGATGGAGGCCAAAAAGGAGATAGTTAAAGTTAAAGGCAAATATTTTCAGTACCCACAAAGAAAATACCTTCCTTTAAGGGTACCAGATTTATCTAAGCTAAATGAAGACGAAAGAAATATGATAGATTTTATTTTATGGAAACTTTCCGATATGAATGTGATACAGATAAGCGAATATTCCCACAATGATGTTCCCTGGCTTACTACAGATGACGGTGAAATAATAGATTACGAATCTGTTTTTTACCGCACCCCGGAATACTCCATGAGGTCTTACAGTGAAGAAGATATTCAATGAAGTAAGGTCCCTCAGAGAATTTGAAAAGGATTTAAAGAAACTCATCAAAAGATTTAGAACGCTGAAAGACGATTTAGATATATTTACAGAAAAACAACTTCGGCTTTTTCATAAATTAGGCGTAGATAATAAGGGAATAGTCCAAATATCAGATCTTGGCATCGCATACCCGAAAGTATATAAAGCAAGAAAATTTGCATGTAGATCCTTAAAAGGAAGAGGTTCTGCAAGTGGCATTAGGGTAATTTACGCCTATTTTGAAGATGAGGATTGTGTGGAATTTATTGAGATTTACTATAAGGGCGACAAGAAGAATGAAGATAGTGAAAGAATATTAAGATATTACAGCAATGGAGGGTGAAAATCAGTTTATCTTGTTTATTGTCATGGAAAGAAAATAGCTGGCAGCCAAAAAGGAAATTCTTATAGTTTATTAATATGCGTAACACTAGCAAGAAAGCTGTTATTGCTGCACTGTTTGGGAACCTTAGTATTGCAGCATTCAAGCTTGTAGCAGCTTTGTTAAGCGGTTCTTCTTCGATGCTTGCGGAGAGTTACCATTCTATCTCAGACACCTTTAACCAAGTTCTCCTTCTTTACGGTTTGCGTCGCAGCAAGAAAGCCCCAGATAAGAGCCATCCATTTGGACATGGAAAAGAGCAGTTCTTCTGGTCATTCATGGTTGCAATTCTCTTGTTTGGAATTGCTGGGACTCTGTCTATAAGAGAGGGCTATCATAAATTACTGAGCCCTGAACCGATCAGCCGTATTGGACTTGCATATCTTGCAATTGCCGTAGGGATAATATTTGAAAGCTATTCGTTAAGCATTGCGGTCAGGAGCTTAAAAAGAGAAATGAGGATTGAAAAGCACAAGAACCTCATTGAAGGGATAAAACGCAGTAAGGATCCAACAACTCTAACAGTTCTCTTTGAAGATTCGCTTGCATTAGCCGGACTTTTGATTGCAGCAGTGGCAATTGCCCTTGTGCAAGTTACAGGAGTTTTGATTATAGATGCTATTGCTTCGATTGTAATCGGGGTGTTGCTCATGTTCTTTGCACTTTTTCTTGCATATGAGACAAAGAATCTCTTGTTGGGGGAATCGGTAACGCCGCTCAAAAGGAAAAAAATTTTAAAGGCTGTAAATTCCTTTGATGAAGTGAATAAAGTTATAAGCCTGAAAACAATGCATCTCAGCTCGGATGATGTGCTGGTTACAGTCGAAATTAATTACAGGGATGACATAATCGTTGATGAGCTTGAGAAGGTGAATGACAGAATTGAAAGAAAGATAAAGAAGATTATCCCTAATGCTAAGATATACTTAGAGGCAGAAGACCAATAAAATTTTGGGGACGCATTGACGATATTTGTTTTTCAATAGATTATTAACATTCGAGAAATTCCAAATGTGTATATTGAATAAAAATAAGACTAAATCACAGCAACACAAAAGGGAGATCTTAAAATTCCATTTAACAGATGTTCCCGGAATTCGTTATGGGAAAGATAAATTTGTGACGGATAGAGTAAGTATTGTAATATATCGGGCGATTTTGCTTATTTTATCTGGAATCTTTTCTCACAATCCAGGCAGATAAACTCGTTCTTCTTGGTTCTTTTTTTTCTGTGAGATTTGGTGTTAAGAAGTGCGGTGGCTATGGCGATGAGGACGAGGATGAGGATGACGGGATGAAGCTGGAGTAGTATGAATACAGTTCCTGCCACGCCGAGGAGTAAAAACGCCGCAACAAGGACGATCCAGAACGGATAATCGGTTTTGAACTCCTGTTCCGCCGATGCGATGTTGTCCGAACCACAATAGGGGCAGTGACGATACCCCTTCGGATATGGATCCTGTTCCATAGTAAATCATTATAAACCAGGACTTTCCTTAAATACAGAAGTACTTTCAGGCCCAACTCGGCCTTCATCTTTTCCTCAAAATCTTTAGTGCCTACAAAAGTATAACTTTTTGATTATTTTATGGATGTCATAAACAGAAGAAGGAAGATTATTACTCCGACAAGGATCCAGCTTCCTCCAAAACCAATGTAATCCATTTTAGATGGCTTGAGCACTTCCCAGTTAGATCCTGGAAATAGTTTATCCTTCTCGAATCTTTGAGGATAATTGTAGGATTCTTCAAGAGCTTTTTGTTCTTCTTCTGGTGTTTTTTGGATTGGGGTGTGCAGTTTGGCAAAGAATCTGTCGAGGTGCTTTTTATCAACCGGCTTAGTTAAAAATGAGATTAGAAAAAGCAGCAAGAATGGGAAAAGGGCATCAAACAGAAAACGGACTGCGACAAGTTGAGCCTTTTTGAGATGTGAAAAATCAATACCCATCCAGCTCAAAACCCAGATTTCTGCGTGAAACCTGCCTATTCCTACCTTGGGCGATTTGGGATCAGAAGGATCGATGCGGGCAACTTTTTCAAAAAACACTCCTGCAGGCTCTATTATATGCTGTTTTTGAATCGATTGACCGATATAGTCGGCTTTTCCGGCATCCACATCGTCTGCGAGTGCGCTTTCGATTACCATGATAGTTTTTGGTTTTGTTTCCAGCAGGAAGGCCTCGTTTTGCCTTGACCACTCGAGTGTCTGGAACAGATTAGGGATGACTGCATAGATAAGCAGGCATATTGAGACCTGGATAATGACGGCTGATTTTGACAGCTTTCTCCAGATGAATCCAAGCCACAGAGATGCACCGAATATTGCGGGAATTGAGATCATATATTTGAATAATACGAGCAGATTATTAATGAAAAGGGCGACAAAGATGCCCCCCAGTAATAATCCTGCTATTGCGATTCGGCTTATAATTAAATAGTGGTTTTCAGAGCGGTCGGGGACAAATGGCTGATAGAGATTCTTGATGAAAAGAGCGGCATATGAGACAGAGCCTGCGTCTAGAGTTGACATGTTTGCTGCTAATATGCCCACAAGCATCAGTCCGATCGCCCCCGGGAAAAGCAGATCTTTTGTCATAAAACCCCAGATCAGGTCAGGGTCATGGAGTCTGCCTGCATAGAGGCCTATTGCCAGAAGCCCTGTAAGCGCCCAGAAGATCATTATGAATCTCTTGAAGAACATGCCTCCGATCATGCCGAATCGGGCAGTCATTTCATCTTTTGCGGAGCCTGCTGTGGCCATTCCGGGAGCAACAGCAATTATTGAAACGAGGTTTGCAAGCACCATAGCGAATATCGTATACCAGGCATATTCGCTCAATGTGACTGATCCGAATAGTTCAAACATATAGTCAGGTACAGAAGCATGGAGTCCGACGAAGCCGCCGATTTTATGCAGACCGATTGGAATGAGAATAATTGAAAAAATTATTATGAGAATCCCCTGTATTGTATCAGTAATAGCCGCAGCCCTGAAGCCTCCAAGCATCGTGTAGATTCCAACGATAACAGCATAGATAAAATAGAACATGAGTGGATTTGTGTAAGAGACAAAAGAGCGAAGTTCGCCATGTTTATTTTTTTCATTTAGCATTTCATAGCGTGCTTTTTCCTCAGAATTCAACCCTTCGTCAAATCGTGATTTCAACACCTGGTACTCCCTGAATTGCTCTATGCTTAATCGCTGCTCATATGTACATTTTTCTAATGGTTTAGGAGTCATTGCCATCATTGTCTTGGCAGCAACCATATAGCCGACTCCTCCACCTAAAAATCCCAATAAAAGGATGAAAACCGCATAGCCCCCTCCAAGGAATTTGCTTTTGAATCGTTCTGTGAAGTAATCACCGATAGTCGTTAGACGTACACGGCGGAATAAGGATGTTGTAAACCAGTAAAATGGAGTGAGGAATAACACAAGGTATTGTATCCACATACCTCCTATTCCCTGGCGGTAGATTTCACGTGAGACGGCAACAGCCTGATCTGCATTTGTCGAGCAGCCGAAGTTCAGAAAGAACTGGTAAAATTTGCCCAGTTTGCGTCCAGCAAGATAAAAATCATCTGTATTTTTTGTTTTCCGGCTGGCTCTTTTTCCAATCCAGAGGATAATAACTGTATAAAGAAATATTATGGCAATATCTAAAATATGAAGGCCCCAAATATGCATCACATCCAATCTCTAGTCCCTTGTTTTTTACAGTGTATCAAAGACAAAGTCAATAATTCCGGACTAATTCCAAAGAGAAAACCAGGTCCAAAAATCAGAATTAAGTAAAGTGTCCCCGGAATACAAATACAGAATATTAGGTGGGGTATCAGCTATATCTTTTTAAAAATATAGAATGTAGTATAATGATTGTCAGAGGTATAAGAATGATAATCATCGTGACAGGATGGGCGGGGATACCTTTGGAAAATGGCCAACATGAAGGATCTGGTGTCCGGGAAGACAGTTACGCTCTGCACAGGCAGCTTATGGAGGAAATCCTCGACAGCATGGTGATTAAGAAGAATGATTGAAGAAACATTCATAAAGACAGGCCAGACTCAATTTGACGATTTTATCCCGAAGGTCCATTCCTTTCTTAATAAGGATTCTCTGGATGTTGTTATTGATGGGAAAGAAATCAGAGGATACCGTACTCCTGATGCAAAATCTATCTGGATCAGGGATTACAGCGACATGTTGAGGGTGGTTAAATATATCGATGATGACATCAAAAGCACTGTTGATCACTTTGCGGAGACACAGGCCGCAAATGGAAGAATATTTGATTATTTTACAACATTTCCTGAAAAGCTTCCGTGTGAGCGGGAGAACTGGACAAAGTATGTTCGTATACCTGTAGAAGCGGATGTTGAATACAGATTTATCAAGGCTGCTTTCCTTGCGTGGCAGGCCTCTGGGGATGACCAATGGATAAAAAGCCTTCTGCCTAAAATGGAAAAAGCTCTTCATTATGTTTTATCTCATTCCTGGCGCTGGGACAATGACTTCAGGCTTATAAAAAGGGCATATACGATTGACACATGGGACTTTGCATACACCGCCGGAGCACATGATTGGCTTCAGTTCCAAATAACAGATGACACTTTTTGGGGAATCATGCATGGTGATAACAGCGGCTATTATGAAGTATTTCGGATTATGGCTCTTTTGTACGAGTATTTTGGAGATCCTGTTCAGGCACAGCAGTGGCGGAAACGTGCAAATAGTCTGAGAGAAAACATAAACAAAACCTGTTGGAACGGGAAGTTTTATACTCATTTTGTTAAACTCACTCCAGTTGAGATTTCTGGAGTTGATGAATCGGCCCAATTGAGTCTAAGCAATCCTATGGATATCAACCGCGGGGTTACTTCCCATGGGATGGCTTGCTTGATTATTAGAGAGTATATAAAGCGCAGGAAAGAAACAGGGGCATTTGCTGAGTGGTTTTCAATAGACCCCCCTTTTCCTGATGGTATTTTTGGGGACCGCAGGTTAAAAAGAGG
>Ga0265595_1001491_pt1 | contig 17835 bp, 20 predicted proteins | sample saktaG_15_FD_190148 | JGI IMG/M metagenome (GOLD analysis project Ga0265595, IMG submission 190148) | Saline water microbial communities from Sakinaw Lake, British Columbia, Canada - sak_2013_06_06_50m | ecosystem: Environmental > Aquatic > Non-marine Saline and Alkaline > Saline ... | reverse complement strand
TCAATCCATCCCGCGGGCAGAAACCGCACCAGGGTCGACCAGTTATCATCTTCAGCAACATCTCGCATCCCTCAATTCTAAGACCTTCGGCCGCATTGTCAACGCCTTAAGTTAGCGCATATGGGACAGTGTCCCCCATTAGGCGATGTCCAGGATTCGCCGCGCGGGCGGCGTCTCCCCTGACCTTCCGATAGTCGCGGGCCGCGAGAGCAGGCCCTGCCGGGCCGGACACGGTCTCGTTAGCTTTCTGCTCCAGCCCCGCGAGTCAAGGCAAAGCCGGGAGCGCGCCGGCGGCCATCACGAAGGTGTGTTTCGGCCGCAAGCTGGCCTCGCTCCCAGCCGGAGGATTCTACCAGACCCGCCCCGGCGCGGCAAGCCCGCCTCCCCGCTGCTCGGCTCACGGCTGACGGCTAACGGCTGACCGCTTCCGGCTTGCGACGCAAGGAGAGATTCATCGACTAAGCTCGGAATGACATCAACCTTGGCGGCTCAATCCATTGCCGATTGCCCGACAGGTTGCAGCTTGTGGCTTGAGGCGGACCGGGTGCGGCCCGGCTAGTATCCCCACTCTTCGGCCAGGTAGGCCTTGCGCCGGCACTCGGGACAGAGGATGCGCAGGGTATCTGACCGGTAGGGTTGAACGTCCCCGCGCGGACGGGGCTCGGCAGTACCGAGTTGCTCGTACAGGCTTAAGAACAGGGTCGGATTCGAGTTAGCGAGGTCTCCGACCTTGTGGGCAATCCAGACCAGGTGCTCTTTGGCAGCGGGGAAATGAGGGACGGGAAATGAGGGGGAAATGAGGGACAGTCACCTATTAGAGTCCGGGTAGCGAGGGGCACTCCCGACATTCCTGAGCGATGGCAAAGCGCGGCGCGGATAGTCCTGCGCGAACTCGGCTGGTTCTACGACGACCCGCACGAACAGCGGTGAACCCATGCCGCCCCGCCGCCGCCCCTCGATTTGACAAGCTGTCCGCCCCGTCTATAATGGCCCCGATGGTATCTGAGCTTTTGTTCTCGATGGGTTCCTGCTACCTACGGAATGTCCCGGGTTACCGAACGGCTTTCCCTAGACGAGTTGGCTAACTTCATGTCGAACAGAACGATAACCATCTCCGTGGATTCGCCCAGCGGAGTGGCAATCGACGTGCTGGCACAGAAACTCCAAGCCACGCAGAAGCTGCTCTGGAACGTGGGGTCAACTATCGCCGGCGGCGGCCGGCGAGGCGTATGGAAGAATGAGGTCCTGCAATCATGCACACTTCTCGTGGCCAACTTGCATATGGGGAGCGTTGACGTATCAGCCGAACTACCTCCCCCAACGTCCCTGCTCGCGGAGGATGACCTCGGCCCACCCGCGCTGGCCCGGCTGGTCGAGACACTTGACGCAGTACGGGCCAACGACGTAGCGCGGGTCCGAAGGATATACCCAGACCACGGCCAGAGGGCGCGCGTAGTGAAGTCCATCAGACCCCTCTCCCCGGAGGAAGACGCGGAATACAGTCTGCGGGTGTCCGTCGATGGATGGAGCCTCCCTCTCGACGGAGGATTCCGCGATACACTGGTGGGCATCATTCGGAGCGACATCGAAGAACTGCCGTACGAAGCGACCCGCCGCATCACAGGTACTCTGTATCTGATCGAAGTGGCCGGCGGCCCGCCCCTGGTGGGAGTTGAAGTACAGCACCGAAAGATCCAGTGTCACCTTGACTCCGAGGACGAGGCGGTCGTGCGCGACCTTATTCCCGGTTCGCTGGTCGAGGTCGAGGGAAGAGCCACTCTAACCCAAGGCGGCGACATCGACGAGATCATCCAGGTAACCGACATCTCAATGGTGCAGCCCTTCCTTGCCCTAAGGTGGACTCGGGTCGAGTACGCCAACCGCCGGCTCGTCCTTCGGGAGCCCATTGTCGTCGCGCAGCAGTATGAGGATGGCCTGTGGGTGTGCTCCCACGAACCGCTCGGCATCCTTGTCGCAGGGGACTCCCGACGAGCAGCCATGGACTCCCTCAGAGCTGAGTTCTTGGAGCTGTGGGACTTCATCGCCCAAGAGAACGATGGGAGCCTCACGCAAGACGCAATCGAGTTGAAGAACAGACTCCGAACCTTGGTCGAGAAGGAGGAGTCCATCGCGTGAGCGTTAGGTCGTGCCGAGAGATAGAAGCCGCTCTCACCCGGAAGGATTTCCGAGTGGTAACGAACGACCACCGCTGGCTCTGGTTCTACTACAAAGGCAAGAAGACGACCATCAGAACCCTACTGAGCCACGGCGCGCCGGATTATGGTGACCAACTGCTGGGCCTCATGGCCAGGCAGTTGAGGCTGCAGCGTCCCCAGTTGAATTTGCTCTTGGATTGTCCGATGTCAGCAGAGCGCTACGCGGGCATTCTCATCGCGGCGCACCACCTTCGACCCTAGTCGCATGCGCATCTGACAAGCCGTACGCCAGAGGCGCGATTGACCAGCCACACCATTTCCGACCGAGGATGACCGGCTCCCGACTTCCGATTGGCGGCGGTGGTTCATCCTCCGCCCGCCGACTGGCGATTGGCGATAGTCCCTGCCGGGCCGATGAACGTTTGCCGCTCAGATAAGACCACGCGCTCCGCGCGAGTTTCCAGTTCCTGACAAGAGACCCTCTCGCTCCCGCTCAGGGCGACTCGGCGTCGGTTGGCAGTAGCTGAGAGATTACTCCACTCCGCGGAGCCTGCCCTGAGCCAGTCGAATGGGCTCCGGTCGGGATGACATCACCCTTGGCGGTTCAATCCATTCCCGATTGCCCGACAGGTTACAGCTTGTGGCTTGAGGCGGACCGGGTGCGGCCCGGCTAGTATCCCCACTCTTCGGCCAGATAGGCCTTGCGCCGGCACTCGGGACAGAGGATACGCAGGGTATCTGACCGGTAGGGTTGAACGTCCCCGCGCGGACGGGGCTCGGCAGTACCGAGTTGTTCGTACAGGCTCAGGAACAGAGTGGGATTGGAGTTGGCGAGGTCTCCGACCTTATGGGCAATCCAGACCAGGTGGTCTTTGGCGGCAAATGGCTCATGACAGACCTCGCAGAACGCCAGTTCCTTGTCGATGGAAGTCTCCCAGTCCGCGCTCCGTTCGGTGCGGGCAAGGTCGAACTCCGGCGTGTGGTAGATGCCCTCGCCGGTGGTGCAGTAGAGCACACACTGGCCGCAGTAGATGCACCGCTCCGCGTGGTGAACGAGGCGGAGGACGCCCTTCTCGCGGTCAACGATTATCTCGCGGGCATTGGTCGGGCAGACACGCACACACGCGCCGCAGCCGATGCACTTCTCCGGCCGGAACTTAAGGATACCCCGGAAGTTCGGGTCGACCGAGTCGACCTTGGCCGGAAACTTGGTCGTGAATGGACCTTTGACCACGGCCCGAACGGCCTCGACCAGCTCCCGTACCTTGGGTAGCGGAATCCTCACGCGGGACCTCCGGAAAGGTGGAGGCAAAGGTAAAGGTAGAGATTGAGGTTGAGGTTCATCTCATTTGTCCTCGATTATCGACTCGCCGCCCCGGTCGTCGGTGAACTCGTCTTTGACCGTGTCCTTCCATAGCTTGACCCCGAAGATGAGCGAGCCGCGCGCGAGCGCGTGCGCCGCCACCGGCACGGTAATCAGCACGAACAAGGCGCAGACAAGTGCCTTCACCCCGAGAGCGCTAAACCCGGTCCGAAGGAAGATGCCGAGCATGATTCCGCAGGTGCCGAGCGTGACGCACTTGGTGGCAGCCTGCATCCGGTTGTACAGGTCCGGGAAGCGGACGAGGCCGAGACAACCGAGCAAAGTGAAGCCGACCCCGGTGCAGAGGCTGATCCAGCCCAGAACCTCAATCATCAAGGCTCCTTCCCTCAAGGTACTTGGCCAGCGCCAGCGTGCCGACAAAAGATATGATGGCGAGCGCTATCGAGAGGTCAATCAGGTAGGAAAGTCTGTACTTGAGGGCCATGAGCGCGGTGATGCTGGTGAAGATGACCGACATGATATCGACGGCGATGGCCCGGTCCGGGATGCTCGGGCCCTGCAGCGCCCGGTACAGGCAGAAAAACGCGCCGAAGGAGAGAATCACGATAAGTACCGTCATTAGTCGAATATCCTCGCCAGGAAGTACTCGAACGGCCCGATGATTGCTTTGGATGCCACTGCCATATCGCTGGAACCGACCTCAATCCAATGTATGTAGAGCACGTCGTCCTTGATCTCCACGGTCATCGTTCCCGGCGTCAGCGTGATCGAGTTCGCGAGGAAGACGCGGGCGACTTCGGACTTCAGGCTGGTGCGAATCCTCACGATGCCGGGCTTGATCTGCAGCCCGGGAGACAACACTCGCAGCGCGACGTCGATGTTCGACTTCAGGCACATGTAGGCAAAGACGGGTATGTAGACCAGCAGCCAGAACCAGCGCACCGGGTTCAGCAGCCGCGACGGCTTCACCGGCAGGTACTGCCCGAAGAACGCCGCGGTCAGCAGCGCCACACCCGCGCCGGCAATGACCTCCTGGTAGTGGAGGGTGTACACCAGCACCATCCAGACCGCGAACCCGAGAACGAAGTAGGCGATGCGTTTGCCCATCTATCCTCCGAGCACCGTCCGGGCATACCCGAGCCCGTTCAACAGAACCTGGGCCGCGGGCCCGACAAGTTTGTCCAGCACCGGTTTGAACCCGATACCGAGCGCCGCAATCAGGACCACCAGGGCCAGCATCGCAAGCACCATCGTTACCGGCGCCTCGCGTGCCGGCGTGGGCTCAATGTCTTTGCGGCTGAAGAATGCCTTGTTTGCGACCTTCACGAGGTAGCCGAGCGTCACGGTTGAGAAGAGCGCGGCCAGAATCGCCAGCCAGTACATCTTCGCAGTTACCGCCCCGATGATGATGAAAAGCTTGGAAAAGAACCCGGCAAAGGGCGGCACGCCCGCGAGCGAGAGCGATCCGAGCAGGTACGACCAGACCGTGACCGGCATCTTCTTTTCGAGGCCGGACAGTTTGTCCAGGTCACGGGTGCCGGTAGCATGTTCAATCGAACCGGAAGTCAGGAACAGCAGCCCTTTGCTCAAGGCATGTGCGAGCACATGGAACAGAGCGCCGACGATTGCCCAGTAGTTGCCGATACCGAGCCCGATCAGGATGTAACCGATTTGGCTGATGCTGGAGTAGGCCAGCAGCCGCTTGTAATCCTTCTGTGCGTACGCCAGCAGTCCGCCCGCGACGATGGAGAGCACGCCAAACGCCAGCAGCAGGTTGAAGAACGCCGGAGCGTTGGCCCGGGAGAGGCCGAACACGTTAAACATGACGCGGCACATGGCGTAGACGCCCAGCACCTTGATGAACACGCCCGAGAGCAATGCCGACACCGGTGCGGGCGCGGAGGGATGGGCGTCGGGCAGCCAGGCGTGGAAGGGGACCATCGCCATCTTGACCGCGAACCCGATGAGGAACATAGCCACGATAAACCAGAACAGCGGCGTGTGACCGAAGCCGGCCATGACCTGTGAGACCATCGCCATGTTCAGGGTCGAGGCCTTGGCGTAGAGCAGCGCGATGGCGAGCAATATCGCGGTGCCGCCGATTTCGCCGATAACCATGTATTTGAACCCGGCCTCGAGTTCGTCGAAATCAGTCCCGAATGCGACAAGCGCGTAAGATGAGACGGCGGAAATCTCGATGAACACGAACAGGTTGAACATGTCGCCCGTGATGGTCACGCCATTCAGGCCGGCAAGAACCAGCATGAAGAGCGAGAAGAACTTCCAGCGGCCGGTGTAGTGGTCGAGATACCGGACCGAGAAGAGCAGGGCCGCAAGTCCGACGACGTTGACCGCCAGGGCGACGAGCGCGGTCAGGTGGTCGTACACCAGCGTGATACCGAGGGTTGAAGCCCAGCCGCCCATCCGGTAGAGCAGCACCGAAGAGTCGGTGAACAGGTAGACCACACCGTACGCGGAAAGGCCGAGCAGGACCGCGCCGGCCGCATTGGCGATCAGGTCCGCGGAACGCTGCCAGAGTTTCGCGAACAACGGTATCAGGAAGGCCGCGAGCAGCGGAATCACCACGAAAAGCGGCAGGAAGTTCGAGTCCATGTGCTAGATTCTCTCCGTCATCGCTTCGTCGATTCGCGACTTTACACTTTCGACTTTGGACTTTGAACTTCTCATCTAGCCCTTCAGCCGCCTGATTTCGCTGATGTCGAACGTCCGGTACTTCTCATATATCCGCATGGCCAGGGCCAGCATCAGCGCGGTCGTGGCCAGACCGATGACGATCGCCGTCAACACCAGCGCCTGCGGCACCGGGTCGACGAAGTTCCGCGGCTGGGTAACGTTGGTGATTATCGGCGGCAGGGCATCGCGTTTGAAACCGACCAGCGCGAAAAACAGGTTGACCGCGTATTCGACCAGGCTGAACCCGATGATAATCCGGATGATGTTCCGCTTTGTCACGACCGCGTAGAGCCCGATGAGCAGCAGGAACATACAGGCGAACAGCGCTACCACAAGCAACTCCGGCCGAATTCAGAATTCAGAGTACAGAATGCAGAATGCAGAAGTCCGGCCGTCAACTCTGACCTGTGACTTCTAGTATCTGATTTCTGACTTCGTCTGTTCATCAATCAGTCCTTCATCACGAATCGCGAAGCCCCAAGCGCCAGGAAGATGGCATACAGGCCGGCCCCGACCTTGACCCCGATGGCAATGTTCGCGGGCAGGATGATGCCACCGCTGATGAGTTGCAGTGGCTTGCCGATGTAGTAGGTGAGAGCATTACTGAAGAAGAAGGTCCCGAACAGGTAACCGACCAGCGCCAGGCTGAGGAACATCACGCCGCCGAGGCTCTCCACCACCGACGAAAGCGTATAGGAACTGCGTTCGGTCTGCTCGACCGACCCGAAGGCCAGCGAGATGAGAATGAACGCCGCGGCAATCAGCACGCCGCCCGCGAACCCGCCGCCCGGGGTCAGGTGGCCATGCATCACTATGTACGTACCATAGAGGAAGAGCATGCCGGCCAGCAAGCGCGCAATAACCTGTACGATCGATGACATGCCGCGCATGCTAGCCTCTCTCCTCACTGTTCTGCTCCTTACGCCCGGTCCGGCGCATGATTGTCAGTACACCCACGACGGCGGTAAAGAGCACGGTCGCCTCGCCCAGAGTGTCGTAGCCGCGGAAATCGAGGATGATTGACGCCACGACATTGGCGGCGCCGGTCTTCTCCAGCCCGAGCGCGATGTACTCCCTGGCCACGAGCATTGTCGGGCTGCCGAAGCTCGGTAGCTCGGCCAGGGCCCGGCCGACGAAAATCAGAAAGACGACACCGAAGGTGACGTAGGCAACGGTCGGGAACACGAGATCACGCTTGAGCCCGTTCGCTATGGTCGTGTCGGTATTGGTCGTGCGCAGTATCACCGCGGCAAAGAACACAACGGTCAGGGTCTCGATGACAATCTGGACAATTGCGAGGTCCGGGGCCTGCAGCAGGATGAACATGATTGCGACCGAGAAACCGACGATGCCCAGCGCTACCGCGGCCGCCAGCAGGTCCTTTATCTGGATTGCCACCAGCGCTGCCACCAGCATCGCCGCGAGTAGTACGTAAAGCTCTATCATCCGCTACCTCAAGAGAAGCACAAGGAGAAAAATCGTTGCCCCAACGAATGCCCATGCCACGTACAAGGGCAGGCTGCCGTTCTGGACATATGAAAGCCCGCGACCGGCCCATCGTGCCAGAGCCCCGACGAATTCGAACAAGCCCGTAAGCACGCGGTCAACGACCTGCCGGAACACAAGACCCAGGGCCCGGAGGGTGCCGGTAAGCCAGTTGTATATGTCAAAAGCACCCCTCTCGCCGTACTGCAGAAGCTCATCGAGAATCGGCAGGTGCTTGACCGGCGTGTAGAACGCCGTCCCAGTCACGCGGCTCTCCTCGTCGTCCGCGATCTTCTCGCCGCCCACAAACGTCCGGGCGGTGGTCGGCTTCCGTGCGGTCCCCAGCAGGTAAACGAGCACACCAATGCCAAGCGCCGCGAGAAGCAGGAGAGTCGTCAGTACCGGTTGCCAGATCCCGGTCGGCTCGATAAGCAGCGGCAGGCTCGGATAGATGAGACCGCGCAGCGGTATCTGGTATGCGAACACACCGAAGACGATGCAGAGAGCTGCCAGCAGGACCGGCGGCAGCCACATGCCGAAACCGACCTCTCGAACCCTGGCAAGCGACTCCGGTCGCTGGCCGAAGAAGATCGAGTGTAGCAACTTCATGAACGAGGCAAGAGTCAACACGCTGCCCAGCATCGCCGCGATAAGGAAAACGGGGTACAGCCGGTTGCCCTCGTGTGCAAGCCCGATGATGCCCTGGTAGACCATCCACTTGGAAACGAAGCCGTTGAGGGGCGGCACACCCGAGATGGCAAACGCGGCCACAAGAAACGAGATGAACGTCAGCGGCATCTGCCGGGCGAGGCCGCCCAGTTTGTCAATCTCGTCGGTCCCGGCCCAGTGCTCCACCGAACCGGCGGAAAGGAACAGGCCGGTCTTGTAGATGGAGTGGTTCAGCATGTGGAACAGCCCGCCGGCAATGCCCACCGGGATGCCCGTGCCGATGCCGAGCACCATGTACCCGACTTGGGACACGGCATGGAACGACAGGAGCTTCATCATCCGTTTCTGCACCAGCGCCATCATCACCGCGCCGAGAATCGTCACCGCCCCGACCGTCATCAAAACGTTTTGCAGGGCCGCATTCGAGGCAATGTCAAAAATGTAGATCGAGAGTCGTGTAAGCAGGTAGATGCCGAGCAGCTTGTCCAACGATGCCGGGATGTATGCCATCACCGTCGCCGGTGCCGTCTCTGCCGCCGAGGGAATCCAGGAATGGAGCGGCATTGAACCGGCCTTGGCCAACGCGCCCGCCGCGATGAGCAGGAATCCGATGATTGCAGCAGGTTCGTGCAGCGGCATTGGCGCGGTCGGCGCCATGTCAATCCATCCATACCGCACCGCGACCAGCACGATTCCGAGCAGCATCGCAAAGTCGGACAGGCCGACAATGACCAGCGCCTTCGCCGCGACCTTCTCGCTGCCTGGTCGACCCGGGAGCAGCAGCCCGTAGAGCACGATGAGCAGCACGCCCCAGAAGAACAGCATGACGAGGAGGTTGGCCGAGAGCAGTACTCCGTTCGAGCAGGCCAGCCCGAGCAGGACAAAGAAATAGAAGCCGCGCGCGCCGTCCCGACCCCGCATGTACCGGAACGAAAACAACAGCACCAACACTGCGAAAGCCGCGACGCACAAGAGGATGAAGCCGGACAAGGCATCCACGCGGAACGCGACCGGTATGCCCGCTGCCTGGGCCAGATCGTACGAGATCACGCCGTGTCGCGACTGGATGAAAATGCGGACCGCGTAGTAAAGGGCGACAACCGCGCCGATGAAGCTGAATTCGTTCCGCAGCCGGCTCACGAAATACCCGAGGAGGCCGGCGATGAGCGGGACGATCAGCATCAACAGAAAAGTGTGCATCTAGAGAACTCCGAGCGCCTGGGTCATCCCGTCCTCAATGAATTTGACCGGCAGGTAGTATGCAAGCCCCGCGGCCAGCGAGACGAGCGCCAGAACAAGCACGATCCCGACGAGAAAGCCGCTCACGGGCTTCATTTCGGCCGATGGATCCGGCGCGCCCATGAACACTTTCGTATAGAGCCGGGCCATGTAGAGCAGCGTGAACAAGGCCGCCACAATCGCACCGACGCCGAGCAGGAGGCTATACCTCACTGTCGCGATGATGACTCCCAGCTTGGCAAAGAACCCGAGGAACGGCGGAACGCCCACAATCGAGAACACGAGCATACCCGCGGCCACGGCCAGCACCGGGCTGACGCGCGCGGCCCCGCCGAGCCTGTCCAGGTCGCCGTGCCCGGCCGAGTCTTCAATCAGTCCGGTGGCAAAGAATAGCCCGGACTTGGCGATGGCGTGGGCGGCAACGTACAGCAGGCCGGCGGTAATTCCATAGTACCCGGTCAGAGACAACCCCAGGAATATGAACCCGAGCTGGCTGACCGTAGAATACGCAAGCGTGGTGCGAATCGTGCCCGCGGTCAGTGCAATCCCGCCGGCGACAAGGCTCGACACGACCGCCAGCCCGGCAACCATGACCATGAACCCGTCGGGCACGCGCACGGTCAGAATGAACAGCTTGAAGAACAGGATGATACCGATGTTCTCCGCCACGCCCGACAGCAGGGCGCAGACCGGGGCGGGTGCGGCACGATATGCCCTCGGCAGCCAGATGTAAAGCGGCAGCGTCGCCGACTTGGCCAGGATGCCGACCAGCACCAGCAACGCGGGCCAGAACGGCAGGCTCTGCCCTCGCAGGACGTCAAGGCTCAGGCTGCCCCGCTCGACCAGGATCAACACCAGCCCCACGAGCATCAACGCCGCGCTCGCGAAGTTGACCAGCCACGCCCAGACCGCCGCGCCTAACTCCTCTTCCCCGCGGTAGAACGCGACCAGCCGCCAGAGCGCGAAGGCCGCGAGTTCCCACAGGGCGAAAATCACGAGCAGGTTGCGCGCGTAGACCACGCCGATGCCGCTCGCCACGAGGAGCGCCATGAAGATGAAGTACTCGACGACCTGCCCGGCCCCGGCTCTGATCTTGACCAGTGAATAGAGCAGCGCAGCCAATCCGACCAGGCCCAGCACCAGCGTGAAGAACAACTCCAGTCTCCCGCCGCTGAACTGCAGCCAGTTTACGTCGAGGTTCACGCTAGAGTTGCCCCCGAATCCGCTCGGTCTTCTGCCACGAGAGCTTGAGCAGGTCCTTGCCCGAGTACTTGAGCTTGCCGTCCTCAAACGCAGCCATGCGGTCAGTGCAGCAGTAGCACGGGTCCACCGCGGCCAGTGTCAGGGCCGCGTCTGCTATTGAACCGCCGCGCACCGTCACCACGTTGGAGGCGATATTCATGAAGCTGGGCGCGCGGATCTTATGACGCAGCGGCCGGTTGCTCCCGTCGGAGCGGATGTAGTGGAACACCTCGCCGCGCGGTGCCTCGGTATGGCCGATGCCCTCGCCCGGCGGCACCTCCTCAATCCTTGTCTCAATCGGGCCGTCGGGCAGGTCACTAAGGCATCCGCGGATGATCCTCGTCGACTCGCATATCTCCAGCAGCCGCGCCTTGGTCTTAGCGAGCACGTCACCCTCGTTCAAGACTATGACGCTCCAAGGCACCTTGTCATAGGCGCAGTGCGGGTCATCGCGGCGGACGTCGATGTCGACACCCGAAGGCCGTGCGGTCGGACCGGTAACCGAGTAGGCGATTGCCTGCTCGTGCGTCAGCACCCCAACGCCCTCCAGTCGCGCCCGAATCACCGGGTCGTCCAGCACCGCCTTGGTCAGCATCATCGTTTTCTTATCGACCACGTCCATGACCGCGAGTATCTGAGGAATCTGGTCGGACTTGATGTCACGCCTGACCCCGCCCGGTTTGTTCATGGCATAGTGATTCCGGTTGCCGGTGATCATCTCGAATAGCTCCAGTATGTGTTCGCGATATCGCCATGCCCACATCCAGACCGTGTTATACCCGATGAAGTGACCGGCCAGCCCGACCCAGAGCAGGTGCGAGTGAATCCGCTCCAGCTCCTGGATGATTGACCGGATGTAGTCGGCCCGGGGCGGAGGCTTGACGCCGCATATGTCTTCGATGGCGAGCACACATGCCAACGGGTGCGAATTGGAGCAGATGCCACAGATGCGCTCGACCAGGAACGGAATCTGGTCATAGGTCAATTCCGGTGAGATGAACTCGTGGCCACGGTGGTTGTAGCCGATGTTAATTTCCAAGTCCACGACCTTCTCACCCTCGACAATGAGCTTGAAGAACTCCGGCTCTTCCTGGAGCGGATGATATGGCCCGATCGGGACGATACGCCTACAGCTCATGAGCCTCGTTTCTGCGTTCGTAGTCCCGCCGCAAAGGGTACTTGGTCTTGTCCCAGTCAGTATCGGAAGTGAGCAGTGGTATCAAATTCGGGTGTCCCGGGAAGTCGATACCCAGAAGTTCGTGCATCTCTCGCTCAATCCAGTCTGCGGCCGGGAACCATGTCGCCTGTGACTCAATCTTCGGGTCGTCTTTCGGCGCCAAGACCTTGAGCGTGTACATCGTCCCGGTCTTGTCCTCTGAGAAATGGTAAAGGACATCGAACCCCTCGCGCGTGTCAATGCCCGTGCATGTCGCCAGCCTCATTCCACACTCCCGATGCAGGTACTTGGCCGCATCGGTCAGTCGTTCGCGCGGAATCCGGATGTAGAGCCGCTTCGCGTTGTGCTCGTACACCTCGGCCTCGTGTATCAGTTCTTTGAGCCCGGCTTCAGCCTGTCTCATAGCTTGCCCAGCGCCTTTACTACTCCGAGAATCATCGCCTCCGGCTTGGGTGGACAACCGGGAACATAGGCATGCATCGGCAGATACTTGTCGTACGGCCCAACCGCATTGTACGAGTTACGGAAGATGTGATTGTTGCACGTGCAGGAACCGATACCGATAACCAGGCAGGGCTTCGGGGTCTGTTCGAACACTTCCAGCACACGGGGCAGCGACTTCCGGTTAATCACGCCGGTCACAAGCAGTACGTCGGCGTGGCGCGGCGAACCGACGAGCACGATTCCGAACCGCTCGACGTCGTAACGAGGTGTGAGCAGTTCCAGGATTTCGATGTCGCAGTTATTGCACGAGGCCGCAGCCACGTGGTAAACCCACGGCGACTTCTTGAGGCCCCAGATTCGCGGGTCTTTCATAGCTTCATGAATGCCAGTATCACGGCCGCGATTCCCAGCGCGCCCAGGATGAACCAGAAGAACCGAAGCGCGTGCTCAATCTTGAACCGCGGGTTGGTGTTCTTAATCAAGATAATCAGCACCGCAATCGCGAGAAGCTTGAGAATCGCCCACCAGCTTGCGAGCCCGCCCCAGAATACCGTGACCAGAAAACACGGCATGAGGAAGAACATCATCGCCTTGGTGAGACGGAACATGGCGAGCGGAACGCCCGAGTACTCAATCAGTACGCCGGACATGATTTCCTGCTCAGCTTCGGCCATGTCGAAAGGAGGATAGCCAAGTTTTGCCTGGATGCAAATCAGGACGATGACCGCGGCGATGACTCCGGACACCGAGTACAGGAACGGCCCGCCTGCCTGCTGTGCCAGCACCAGGTCCCCGAGTCGGATTGCGCCCCCGGTGCGGATTACCGGCACGACCAGCGCCAGCAGGAACGGCAACTCGTACCCGAGGTACAGCGTCATTTCGCGCGACGCGCCGACCGCGGACAAGGGATTGCGTGACGCCGATGCGCCGATGATGATGGCGATGGGCGGCAGGGCAAACAGGTACACCAGCACAATCAGGTCCCCGACAAACGAGCCCTGCGGGAAGAAATTCACGTAGAAGAGCAGGACCGAAGTGACACACATCGCGGCGAACCCGAGCATTGGCGCGAGCAGGAATGTAACCTTTGAAGCACCCGCCGGAACCACCGTCTGCTTGAGCAGGAGCTTGAGCATGTCGGCAAACGGCTGGTACAAGGGCGGGCCTTTCCGCCACTGCACCCGCGCCGACACGAACCGGTCTACCCACGTGAGCACGAGGCCCACGGTGGCCGTGAACGCGAACCCGGGAAAGATCACGAACGCGAACGCCAGCTCCCACCCGGTTAAACTCATCACAACCGTCTCCCGTGGACCGAGCGGGCCGCAAACCCGACTCCGACCTCTTTCTCCGCCAGCTTCTCCTCCTCAACGAACTGGAGCGCGCCGGTCGGACACGTGGTTGCGCAGCGCGGACCCTCGGCCCGGTCGCTGCACAGGCTGCACTTCTGTGTCACGTCACGCAGAAGGTTCGTGTCAATTACCCCGAACGGACAGGCCAACGCACATGAACGGCAGCCGACGCAATGAAACGATGCCTGGCGGACGATCCCGCCCTGTTCGTCCCGCACAATCACCTTGAACGGGCAGGCCGCAGCGCAGAGCGGTTCCTCGCAGTGGCGACAGGGCATCGGCACGCTCACGGTCTCCGACACCTCGCCGTAGCGGACGCGCGCCTCGCCCTTGAACCGGCTCCGGCACGCGGCTTCACATGCCCGGCAGCCGATGCACAGGTCAAGCTTAACGACCAGTCGCTTCGCCACTACCAGGCCTCCGCAATCATCTCGACAGCCGGCTCCGATGTCCTGGTCGACTTCGCCACTTGCACTGGTGCCGGGGCAATCACCGTCTGCCCCGAAACCGTATCCTTCGCCATGGGGAACAGAGCCCGGTTCCGGTGGGCGTTGACTCCGATGCTCATCACACCCTTGGGAACCGCGGCCGTCACTCGCACCTCGAACTCGGCTTTGCCGGTCGCGCCTTCCACCTGTACGTATTCGCCGTCGCCGACGCCGAGCCTGGCCGCGTCCGGCGCGGACAGCCGAATCTCATCCTCGACGTCGTAGAAGCCGCCGATGCCGCTTGCCCGCTTCTCGCCCAGCAAGACAAACTCGACCGTATCGACCCCGGCCGACGCCGCCTGTGTCAGCTTGACGGCCTCGGCCGCTGTCTTCTCCGGCGCCGCTGCCGGCTCTTCCTCGCTGACACTCGCGAGGTCGCCGAGAATCCGCGCCAGCGGTCTGGCTCCGCTGAACGCGGCCGCGACCGGATGACGACTCACGACGCCCCAGTACGACTGGCCAGTGGACTCCTTTTCCAGTTCACTCGGAACCGGCAGGACGAGCCCCGGCAACGCGCTCTCCGGCCTGAAGATGCTGGTTGCGACCCGGAACTGCACGTGGTCGGCCAGTTCCGGCATCAACTCCGGGTAACTATAGGGGTACAGGCCACCGAACCAGAACACTGCCTTGAGACTTCCGGACTCCGCCTGCCGGCGGAACTCCTCGAAGCCAATCTTGCCGAAGGGCACGCGCGCCTCGCCGAATCCCGTGAATGTCGCCCCGGCCTTGACCGCGACCAACTGCGACACAAGGCTGTGTTGAACCGGGTGGTACACCCGGCCCAGGTGCATGGCGCTGCCGACAAATGTCGGGCCGCCGAGGAGCATCTGCGCCGCGTCGGCCAGTTGCTTTCCACTCACACCCGACAAGGCGACGCACTGCTCGACATCTATGCCCAGGCCCTTGTCCAGGCTGCCGACCATGCCGAGCAGAGCAAAGACCTCGGTGCCCGGCCTCACCTGCAGGAACATGTGCGCCTGCCCGGCCTGCCGGGTCCGGATCGAGTCAACCACGATCAGCCGGTTCTTCCGGTCCGCATACCGCGCTTCGAGAACCGGGCCGGCTGCGACCGGCGAGGTGTTGAACACGTCGCCGACCAGCAGGGTTGTTCGCGCGGCCTGCACCTGCTCAATGGTCGCGGCCTTCACACCGGCCAGCCGGTACTGGAAGCAGTTGTCCGGCTCGACGTATCCGCAGACCAGATTCGGCGTGCCCACGGCATGGGCAAACCCCCACGCGAGCCTGACTTCAGCCTCGGTCAAACCCCGGCTGTACACGACCGCAGTCTCCTCAGGCGTGGCTGTTGCCATCGCCTCGCGGGAGTATTGCAGGGCCTGGTCCCAGCTTACTTCTTTGCCGTCAAGCAGCGGGTACGCGAGCCGTTTCGGATGGTCGACAACGATGCTGGCGCTGTTGCCGCGCGGGCACAGCCTGCCCTTATTCACCGGGGCGTCCAAAGCGTATTCCATCCGGAACTGGTAGTCCGACGTCACAATCGACTCGCAGCCATTGCGACAGAACGGGCAGGTAGTACGTACCGCTTTCATACAAACGGGTTCTCGATGTCCTTGATCTGGGCCCACGTCAGTACCGGCCCGTCCTTGCAGGTCAGGTACGGGCCGAGCCGGCAGTGACGGCACTGGCCCACGCCGCACGACATGTTCGTTTCCATCGACAGGTAAATGTTGTCTCCCTGGAAACCGACGTCGAGCAGCCGCTGGTTGACAAACTTCATCATGATCGGCGGGCCGCAGACCACGGCGATGCTCGTCTTCTCGTCGCACGGAATCTCGTCCATGAGACACGTCACAACGCCGACCTTCTTCATCCACTTGTCATCGCTCACGTCTACCGACAGGTCGATGTCGACCTTGGGCAGCTTCTCCCACTCCGGCAGCAAGTGCCGGTACACGATGTCGTTGGGGGTACGCGCGCCGTATCGCAGGTAGATGTGCTTGTACTTGTCAATCTCATGAGTCAGGGCAAGGAACAGCGCCCGCAAAGGCGCCAGCCCGACACCGCCACCCACGATGTAAATGTCCTTGCCCGCGAACTTCTCCAGGGGATACGGGTTTCCGAACGGCCCGCGCACGCCGACCGTGTCGCCCGGCGCGAGGTCGAACAACGCACCCGTTGCCCTGCCCACCTTCATGATGGTCATCTCGAAAGTGTCGCGCTTGAAGTGCGACGATGAGGGTGTAAACGGCGCCTCGCCGAACCCGGGCACGGTCAATTCCACGAACTGGCCGGCAAGGAACGGTATCTCCTGCTCGGGCTTCAGCACGAACGTCCGGATGTTCGGCGTCTCGTCCATCGTCTTCAGGATAGTGGCCGGAATCGCCTCGTAGGGGTTGTTCACAGCTCGCCCAGCACCTTCCTGATGTCAATCTTGCCCATGCACGCCTTGAAGCACCGGCCGCACCCCGAGCACGCGAACATGCCGTGGTCGGTCTTGAAGTCCGAGAACTTGCAGATGAAACGATTGGCGAACCGCTTCACGAACTCCGCGCGCGGGTTGGCCCCGCCGCCGACCCGGGCATACGCGGCCAGGTAGCAGGCATCCCAGACCCGGGTACGGTCCAGGCCCTTTTCCCTTGCCTGATCATATAATAGGAAACAGTAGCAGGTCGGGCAGCCCATCAGGCACCCGAAGCACTCGACACACTTCTCCGCGTGTTTCTGCCAGAACGACTCGTCCTTCCGCTTGGCGGCTACCGCAGCGGGCAGGTCAGGATTCCACTGCTTCGGGTTGATGCGGCTCAGCGCCGCGACCGCGGCCTTCCTTTCCTCCCCGCGCTTCACCACCGCGGCGTCGCCCTCGCCTGCTTTCTGGAACAGATCCGGGGCCGCGTCGATCAGTTGCCTGCCCTTTTCTCCGACCTCAAGCAGGTACTCACCGTCACTCACCGAGAGCACGGCGTCCGCACCTTCGCCCGCGTAGGGCGTCAGGCCAAGCAAGTTGCAGAAGCAACTCTCCTCCGGAACCGGGCAATCGGCGGCGACCAGGATTGTGTTCTCTCTTTGCGCCAGGTAGAACGGGTCCTTGAACTCCCCCTCGCCTAGAATCTCGTCATGCACCTTGAGCGGAACGAGGTCGCAGTTCTTCACGCCCAGCAGCACCCGGGTCTTCGACTCGGCCGGCTCGAGCTTGTCCGGGAAAGCGCTGACCTGCTGCCTGGGGTTGAACATGAAAGACTTCACCGGCTCGGAGGCACGGATTCGCCTCAGGGCCGGTGTGATGGTGTCGGCGCCCGAACCCAAGTCCGCGGGCTCGAGCCGGTGCCAGTGAACCTGCTTCTCGCGCTCGACCGGCACGTAGACAGCAAACCTCTCCAGCAGCTTCGACAGCCACTGGTCTCGGGATGCTGTGGACATGAGGAACTTGTCCAAGGTAGCTAAACTACAAGAAGGCTCTCGGGAGTCAAGAGAAACCTTATGCCCTAGTCCCGACATAGGAATCTGATTTGGCTTGAAGAAGAGAGGCTGCCTCTCTTCAGTCACCGGCGTCTAATGAGTGTACAAAGACTTCACCCGCCAGGTGAAGAGAAAGGCAGCCAAATGATTA
>Ga0265595_1001490_pt1 | contig 17838 bp, 17 predicted proteins | sample saktaG_15_FD_190148 | JGI IMG/M metagenome (GOLD analysis project Ga0265595, IMG submission 190148) | Saline water microbial communities from Sakinaw Lake, British Columbia, Canada - sak_2013_06_06_50m | ecosystem: Environmental > Aquatic > Non-marine Saline and Alkaline > Saline ... | reverse complement strand
CGTAACGTTTATCAGTGGGTCTGATACCCACGGCACGCCCATCGTTCTGAGTGCAGAGGCGCAGGGCATCACACCCGAGGAGGTCGTTGCGAAGTATCATGAGCATTTCCGGTCGGTCTTCAATGAACTCCATATTGGCTTCGACTATTACGGGCAGACGGATTCGGCCACGAACCATCGACGCACCCTGGCCATCGTCACGCGGTTGATCGATAACGGGTACGTGTACCTGGAAACGATCAAGCAGGCGTATTGCAGTAGCTGCGAGCGATTCTTGCCCGATCGTTATGTGGAAGGAACGTGCCCGTACTGCGGCGAGAGTGCACGCGGCGACGAGTGTGACCAGGGCTGTGGCAAGCATCTGGAGCCTGGTGAGATCTTAGAGCCGCGTTGCAAGATCTGCGGCTGTGCAGCGGATTTCAAGGATCAGGAGCATTACTACTTCAAGCTCTCTTCCTTCAGGGATTTTCTCCTCGCCTACCTGGAAAACCTGGATGGCACGCTGAACGCGCGGAACTATGCGCGTGAGTGGGTGAAGAAGGAGCTGGCGGATTGGTGCATCACGCGGAACCTGGAATGGGGCGTGAAGTTCCCGGGCCGTGACGATCTCGTCGTTTACGTCTGGGTTGACGCGCCGATCGGCTATATCGCATTCACGGAAGAGCTGCTGAAGGCGCGTGAGAAGGGCGAGCACGCATGGGAACGGTACTGGAAGGAGCATGACGCGAGGATCGTGCATTTTATCGGCACGGACATCGTGTATCATCACTGCATCTTCTGGCCGGCGATGCTCAAAGGCGCGGGCTATTCCCTGCCCGCTGCGGTCGTCGCCTCGGGCATGGTGACGATCAACGGCAAGGCGTTCTCGAAGACGCGCGGGAATGTCGTCTGGGTGTCTGAGTTCCTGGAACGGTTCCATCCTGACACGCTGCGGTACTTTCTGGTGGCGCAGTCGAGCCACACAAAGGAGCTGAATTTCTCCTGGGAGTCCTTCGCCCTGCGCGTGAACAAGGAGCTGGTAGCGATCCTCGGTAATCTTGTGAACCGCGTTATCTCATTTACGCACAGGAACTTCGGCGTCATACCCGAGGGCGCCATCCAGGAGGAGGTGATCGCGGAGATCGAGAAGACGAAGCTGGAAGTGCTGAGTGCGCTGGAGGAGTACGAGTTCAAGAAGCTCGTAGACGCGGTAATGAAGCTCGCAGACTTTGGGAACAGCTATTTCCAGCGCGAGGAGCCCTGGCACTTGATCAAAACTGACGATCAGGGTAGGGCGCGTGTGGGCGAGATCATCAAGAACGTGTTGCAGCTCGTTAAAGCGATCTGCATCTTACTGGAGCCGGTGATGCCGGTGAAGATGACAGAGGTGTGGCAGCAGCTCGGCATGTCAAGTGATCTGCATTCGGTGCAGCTGGATGAATTGGTCGTGCCCGTGGAGAGCGGGAAGCAGGTGGCGAAGCCGAGGATATTGTTCGAGAAGGTGGAACTGTAACGAACGCTGATCTTATTGGCGGGTATACTTTTTGGGCCCGAATCTCGTAAGCGTTCCTTGCGTTGCCGGGAATTTGCTAACGGCGAGCAGCTCTCGCTCCCCGTCGAGTACCACTTCACGAGCGGATTGCTAGCCTTTTATTAGTCGCCGACCTTATCAATCAGTATCCGCGGTAGAGGTGCACGGTCATGAAAATCTCCATGGATATTGAATTACAGGATATTCCGGGCCAGTTAGTCCGTGCCTTACAGCCCATTTCGGACTCCGGTGGGAATATCGTCAGCATTGTGCATCACCATGATAAAATGACTCCCTCCGGACGCATACCGGTGCAGCTCGTTGTTGAGCTGGACGAGCAGAGATTAGAGCGGCTGGTAACTGCGTTGGTGGACCGTGGCGTGACCGTCGTACGCACCGGTGAGGAGCGGTTGAAGGAGTCGATGGTTGTGCTCCTCATCGGGCATATTGTTCATTCTGACCTTCGGGAGACGATCGACAGTATCGATTGCACGGGCTTTGCCGAGGTGGTAGCGCTCTCGCTCTCTATGCCGAGTGTGGATGAGGAATCGTCCGCGTCCGTGACGATCAGCGCAATCGGTGAGCAGGAGCTGAGGGAGGCGCTGCATATTTTGGAGCAGACAGCGAAGAAAAAAGCGATCATGGTTATCGCGCCTATTTAAGGTGCGTGCGTGGTGAGATGAGGTGAATGATGCTATGAGCATGCAGAGGAACGCGAAAACGGTACGAATTTCGATCATCGGCTTTGGCTACGTCGGTGCCGGGTTAGCGGAGGTGATTCGGCGAAAGCGAGCGGAGCTGGCGAGTATCTACGGTCTGGATGTACGGATTGTCGGGATTGCGGATTTGAACGGCATTTTTATCGATGAGCACGGCCTTGATGAGTCGGAACTCCTGAAACTGCGAACCGGAGCGAAGGACTGGGAGCGCCCGGAGGGGATGACGACGCTCGATCTCATCAAAGAGCTGGATCACGATGTGATGGTCGAGACTACGTACACGAACGTTGAAACCGGCCAGCCAGGATTGGCGCATATCAGTACCGCATTGGAGTCAGGCAGGCACGTGGTCACCTCGAATAAGGGGCCGCTCGCGTTGGAATACTCACGCCTCACCGATCTTGCGGCAGAGCAGGGCCGCGCACTCAAATATGAAGCGACGGTCGGCGGCGCGATGCCGCTTATCTCGCTGATACGGGATAATCTTGCGGGAAACGGCGTGCTCTCGATCCAGGGCATTCTGAACGGCACGTGCAACTATATCCTCACCCGGATGGCCGAGGAGTGGTTGCCGTACGAGCACGTACTCAAAGAGGCGCAGGAGCTTGGCTACGCTGAAGCCGACCCGTCGAGCGACGTTAAAGGGGTCGATACGGCGGTTAAGCTCGTCATCCTCGCCAATTCCGTCTTTGGCATGAATGCGACCTATAAGGACGTGGAGGTGACGGGGATCACGGCAGTCACACCCGACGCCTTGAAGCTCGCGGATGATGCGGGCTATGTGATTAAACTGATCGGCGAGGTGGGGCATGAAGGCTGCTTGAAAGTGCGGCCGCGGCTGGTGCCCAAGGGCGATCCGCTCAATGTCCGTGGCACGCTCAACGTGGCTACGATCAAGACGGATCTTGCAGGCGATATCACGGTCATTGGCAAAGGCGCGGGCCCGATAGAAGCGGCGAGCGCCATTCTTGCCGATATCATCAGCATCTACCGGTAGATAGCGGGTGGGCTCACATCCCGCTTCCCGCCCGCGTCCGTCAAGCACGTTTTAGTATCGTTCAGTTGAGAAGTAACGAGGAGGTATTGAGAGCGCAATGGTAAACGCGAAGGGCTGCATAGTGATTTCCCTCACCCCGTCGGCGTCGCGGCGGCTTATTGCGAAGGGGGTTGCGAATCTGGAAGTGGTGCAGCGTGCACTGAAGCACGGCACGATCGTTATCGGACTGGGAACAACCAATGCGTACGTCGCCGAAGAGCTTTTGCGATACGCGTCAGGAGCAGAGAAGGTGCTTGAGAAGCAGCGCTATGCGGCCGGTGTGATCACGGCTGAGGGCTTGTGCGTCGTACCGAAAGAAGCGCGAATTAACGAGATTATCCTGCGGAACGGCACGGTAAGCGAGGAGCGCATTGGCGACGCGATCGAGACGCTAACCGCAGACGACGTGTTCATCAAGGGCGCAAATGCGCTGGACGCGACGGGAACGGCGGGCATACTCATGACCAATCGGTTAGGTGGCACAATCGGCGCGACGCTCGGATCCGTGATGGCGCGCGGCGTGCAATTTATCATTCCGGTAGGGCTCGAGAAGACGATCCCCTATTCCATTGCCGACGCAGCGAAGCGTGTCGGGATCGACCGCTGCGCGAGAACAATGGGCTGGCCGGTGGGCTTGATGCCCGTGCACGGCCGGGTGATCACCGAGCTGGATGCCTTGAAGATCCTGGGTGCGGACGATGCCTTTCCCATCGGTGCCGGTGGCATCAACGGTGGCGAAGGCTCCGTCGTTATCTGCTGCGAAGGTAATCCCGAGACACTGGACGAGGTGATGACGCTCGTGCGTCAACTCAAGGGGGAGGCACCGGTTCGGGTGGTGAGCACGGACTGTCTGTAGCGGTTGAGAAGGAACTGCGAGGAATTTGACGCCCAGCGTCTGGCCCTTTTCAAAATTTTATAACAGCAAATTTTATACCTTAACCTATGGAGAAGCGGAAGCGCCCCTCGATCTTCGACCTGGTCGAGCGGTACATGGAACGCGTGCTTGAGGAGATGAGCAAGCTGCCCGCGCCCACCGAAGAGGAGTTCGCGCGCATGATGAGTCGGGGCCCACATGAGCTTGACGAGTGGTTCCGCGACCCATTCGAGGAGATGCTGCGGGAGCTGGATACGGAGCTGCCTGAGGAGGTGCACAAACGACATGGGCCCTTCATTTACGGGTTCTCCTACACCCAGGAGCCGGGAAAGGAGCCGGACTTCAAGGAATTCGGGAACATTAAATCATCCAACGGACGCTTGGAGCCCGCTCTGAATGGTGAGCGCGAGCCGCTGGTGGACGTCCTTGAGGATACTGATGCGTACGAAATCGTGGCGGAATTACCCGGTGTTGAGAAGGGGGCAATCAAGTTAAACGCCACCGAGGACGCGCTTGAGATCCGAACAGAGGGCGAGGTGAAATTCTATAAGGAAGTACCCTTCGAGACCTGCGTCAAGCCGGAGACAGCCACGGCGACCTATAGGAACGGGGTGCTCAGCGTCCGGATAGAGAAGCGTAGTGATGAGAAGAAGAAGACGCCGATTCCGCTCGAATAAGCCGCAGCAGAACAGATAGTACGTTACCCGTTCAACATCGGCTGTCTTCTCCGCGATTTCACGCTCAGCGCGCCAGTGCTCGTCCGCGCAGAGCGCTATTCAACTTCTCATCGTTTTACTGATGCGATCCGAGGAGCATGAGGAGCTGCTCCCGTAACGCATTCACCTGCCCGCTCGTTCGCTTTCGCGGGCGCTCGATATCAACAGAGAGAACCTCGAGGATGCGGCCCGGCCGTAAGGACATCACGACCACGCGATCCGCGAGATAGACTGCTTCGTCAACGCTGTGGGTCACGAACAGTATCGTCTTCCTCGTCCGTTTCCAGATCTCGAGCAGCTCTTCCTGGAGCACGTTCCGGGTCTGTGCGTCCACGGAGCCAAAGGGCTCGTCCATCAGTAAGATCGCGGGCTCGGTCGCTAATGCGCGCGCGATCGCGACACGCTGCTTCATGCCGCCGGAGAGCTGAAAGGGGAAGCTGTGCTCGAAGCCCTTGAGCCCTACGAGCTCGATGTAGCGCTCTGCAGTCCTCTTTATGTCGCGTTTGCCCTGTATCCTCAGCCCGAATTCCACATTCTTCAATACCGTGCGCCAGGGAAAGAGCGAAAACTCCTGAAACACCATTCCTCTATCAGGAGAAGGGCCCTGCACCGGAGTTCCATCCAGAATGATCTCGCCGCTCGTCGGATAGTCCAGACCCGCGATCATGCGCAGCAAGGTGGTTTTCCCGCAGCCCGAGGGCCCGACGATGCAGAGGAATTCGCTCGGCTTCACTTCTAGATTGATGTTCTCCAGTGCCTCGCGCGATCCGTTCTCCGCGTCAAACGTCCGCGTTACGTTGCGCAGTATGAGCTGATGATCCATCTTACATCACTTACTTCACAATCCCCTTCTTCCATCTGAAGAGTCGATCCTCCACGAAATACCTGAACATGCGGTCTAAAACCAGGGCCAGGAGCCCCAGCACGAGCATGTATGCGATCACATAATCCATCTGGTGGAGGAAATAAAACTTCTGGAACAGCCGGTACCCCAGCCCGCTATTCCCCACACCGAACATCTCTGCCGCGACCACGCACATCCAGCCCACACCCATACCCACACGGGTGCCGGTGGCGATCGCGGGAAGCGCGTAGGGCAAGGCGACATGGCGTATCAGCTTCCTGTCCCCGATACAGCCCAGGACCATGCCAGTCTCCACGAGGACGCGGGGCACGTCCCGGAAGCCCGTGTAGCTGTCAATGAGTATAGGGAAGAAGGCGCCGATGAAGATGATAAAACCCGCCGCATAATCGTTCAGCCCAATCCACACAATGGCCAGCGGTATCCATGCGAGCGGGGGGATGGGCCGCAAAATCTCGATAATAGGGTCAACGGCCTTGAATACCGGCCGAAACCAGCCCATAACGACCGCCAGTGGCAGCGCCACTGCAAACGCCAGCGTCAGCCCGATACCAAAATGGTAGAGGCTGGTGAGCAAATCTGGGATTAAGAGATTCCGGAGTTTATAAATGGAAATAATAACGACAGAGAAGCGCGGTAAGAAAAACGGATTCTTGATAAGGTACCCTGCGGTTACCTCCCAGAGGAGGAGAACCAGGATGAGTGGTAGCAGCGAGAGTCCGTTCTCGCGTATCACTGCCGTTGGCTTCATGCTCCTTCTAACGGGTTAGTTCGTCGTACAAGCTGGTATCGAAGATCTCTGTCTCTCCGAGCACCGCGATTCCCTGGCCCTCGTAGCGCTCCCTGTCCATGTCATAGATGACGCTCGCATATGCGAGTGCTGACTCCACCTCGAGGTGCGGGTCGTCAGTCCAGTGCATGTCACTGACGTTCAACGAGCGTTTGATCGTCGCCACGTCCGCTCCCTGCAACTTCGCGTAAATCTCCGCAGCCTCGTCGGGATGCGCGAGCTCGTAGTCCGTCGCCCGTATATGCGTCTTAATGATCTGCGAGACGATATCGGGATGCTCGCGTATCATATCCCCGCTCGCGACCAGACAGCAGCAGGCGTGATCTGGCCACATCGTGCCGGACCACTCGACGATTACGCCGTTACCTTCGGTCTCGATGATCGTCGGCGTCGGACTCGGCAGGAATACTGCATCGACCGTTTTGGCCCCGATCGCCGTGGCCGCGTCGCTCGGCCCCATTGCCTTCAGATCCACTTCCGTCTCGGGATCTATCCCGTTATCCATGAGCCATTTCGAGAGCACGGTATACTGAATCGAGCCGGGCGGGAAGGTCCCAATTGCCAGTCCCCGCAGCGATTCGGGGCCCGTGTAACTGTCCGCGAGCTCCGGACGGAGTACCAGTGCGGAGCCCTGGGTTTGAACGCCGGCGATGATCTTCGCATCCAGGCCTTCGTACATCGCCGCGATCGGCGGTGCGGCCCCCACATAGGCAGCCTCGAGCTCGCCAGAGAGCATAGCGTGCATCTCCGGAGGTCCCGATGGGAACTCCTTCATGACAACCTCGGTGACACCAAACTGAGCCAGGTCCTCTTCCCACCAGCCCTGCTCAGCCGCAACCATCGCGGCGAGCTGATGCGTGCTCGGCTGATAGCCGATAGTGATGGTCGTGATCTCTCCAGACGTCTGGTCCTCCAGACATCCGAGCGCCATCACCGCCATTACAACCGCTCCCATAGCCAATAAGCCTATAACAATTCTTCGTTCCACATTACTTCACTCCTAACCTTTTTTATTTATGTCTCGATACGTTCTTGTTATTGCTTGATATCTGGAAGATAGGGTAATAAAAGGATTACTATTCTGGGTATGAATTTACCCGATTGTATAATTCAGCTGGCAAGGATTTATATATTAAACGGTGGAAATTACCCTAAACGGCACGACTGAGCGCCACTCTGAAGCGCCGCTTCAGCGCCGCGGCCCGTACGGGGATGTTCCCGACGTCGGCATTGCCTGGTTTAACCGTAACGTGGAGAAATCGCGGACCTCGCATTTCGTATAACCGTTCCAAAATGGTTCGCAATTCAGCTTCTGTAGTAGCCCTCAGGACGGTCTCGATGCCCGCACTGAATGCCATCAGTTCCACATCCATGTACGGTGCCGGTTGGTCGCCGGTGCTGCCCCAGGTGCCATTATCCAAACAAACAACGCTCAGATTCTCCGGCCGCATCTCGGCGACGAGCGGTAAAATGTTGCTCATCTGTAGACTGCCATCGCCATCCAGCACCAGCGTCTCTCGTCGTGTCTTCAACGAGACACCCAGCCCGATCGGAGTGACTTGGCCCAAACTGCCGAGCATGTAAAAATTCAACTCGCGATCTTTAGCGGCATACAGCTCCTTGCTCGGCACGCCTATGTTGGCGATTACAGCTTCTTCGCGCAGATACTCGGCGATTATCCGTATCGCATCGTATCTGCTCAGCTCGGGCTTTCTACGGTCGCAGGTGTAATTAAGGACACGCATCGTCTCGTACTGCGGAACTGTAATCGCTGGTATCCATTCATCACGGTCCCAGGCCCGCGGCGAGATGAGCGCGATATGCGGGCGTTCATTGTCGAAAGCGTCTTGAATGATGTCCTCTACTGATCCTAGCTGTGATACATCCTCTATGATCGTGTGTTTCAGATCCAGCGCATCCAATAATTTCGGCAGCGCCTTCCCCAGTGGAACCTGCGCCTCGATGCGCTCATCGTACACACCACGCCAGCTCGCCAGTATCGGCAACGGCAGCCTGTACGTGACGGTAAGCGACATGAGGGCATTGAGTAACGTACCCAGACCGGTGCTCTGGATGATCATGAGCGGCTTGCCACCCGCGAGATAAGCGCCTGCAGAGATCCCAACGCCGTTCTCCTCCCGGTTCAAACCGAGATGACAGAGTGCTTGATCGTGCGCTGCAAGGTGTAACAGCGCACAGATCTTCTCACAGGGCAGTGTCGAGACAACGTCTATCTTGTTCCGCTTCAGTATCTCCAGAACGGCGCGTGCGGGTTCGTACATTGGTGATGGTTACCCTACAATTGCAACAATCATTACAGGCAGGTCTTGATGGGCAATCCTGCTGATAAGAGACTATGCCACAGGATATTGGACAGGCTAGGAACGTCGTTACTCAATTCGCCTGAATGGCTTAGCAAGCTGTCGATGTGCTGGATGCCATAACCATGGTATGAATTCCTCAATTCTCGCATTATATCCGGGCTTGGTCCGTTGTGTGCAAGATTCCCATAAATCCAAGCGGCGCTGTAACGAATATAATCTCCCGCTGAACCTGGTATGCCTTGAATAGAGGGCTTTATCGTGGACTCGTAAAAGTCATTGGTCAGCGACTTTTTCCAGATCTCGACCTCTTTTCTTTTGGATTCAAGCTCCGTTTGGACATACAAGTTGGCGTACTTATCAAGCACTCCAAAAAAGAGCTGTTTCATAAGATAGGGAACTTCTGAAACTTCTATTATCCAACAATCGAACGCTAAGCGATTCAGAGTCAGAGTTAGTATGAAGCGTTTTTTCAGATCATTGATCCCGAGCAGTTGATCAAGCAAAGAGTTACATCTGTCGATATACCACTCAAAATAAGGAGCCGTATTCGACAACAACGATGTTGTATCGGGAGCGAAACTTTTGCCTCTTCTGGCTGGGAAAACGCTGTCACTGTAGATGTCATTGAGATAAAATTCCGCTTCTCGATGTAGATCAAATCGATATTCAGCACGAGAATCAATAGCCCGATCAGGTAGCAATAGAAAAAACAATCGCCCATCTGAAGTGGCGAAATCCCCGTTGACATAAGGATAGAAACAGAATGTCATCAAGCGTAGCCATAGATATGCAGACATCCCACCTTCAAGACCACTTGCTTCGTGAGGTGACCCGGCGTCATATTCTGGATCATACGTTTGCTGCTGGTTAAGTTTAAGTTGTCTGTGTAGTCTGTTTTCGCTTTGCCAGATTTCTGAGCGCGTATTCTCGTCGAGTTCTAGAAACCAAACTTCGGCGTGCGGGAAATCATTGAAAAATAAAGGTGCGATCACCTCTAATAGAATCCGAGGCTGTTCAGGCAAGAAGCCATGTGCCAGTTGTCGAGCAGCGTAAATGAGTTTTTCGCCTTGTGTCCCTTGATAATGCGCCAGGAAGCGCGTTTTGAAACGAGGAAGCCTATGTTCGGCAAAGGTCGCGTCCATCGCTCCTGCCACTTCAGCTTCGACGCTAGAGGTTAGTTCCCAATAGCTTTTCTTCAACTCCTTCTCGCGATTGAGTTGGGACTGATAATCATAGGCCTCGTATAGTAGGTCTCTGACATCAGGGTCGTTAAAATTCTCCGCCGTTATTCGGAGCTTCAGTTGAAGGCGATTATTCACTTCTGCTGCACCTCCTAATAATGCACATTTCTATCTGCTGTTGCATATAACTCTGGTCCGTCAGCAATAGTATATTTCCTATTATAGCTAGCATATATCGTACATACTTGTTATTAAAAAATAATTCATATCTTATGATAACTTTTATTTTGTCGGTACGGCATTATGCGTTACAAAGCCTTAATAAACTCCCGAAGCTCTTGCTCGAGCTCATCCAACGCCCCGTGATCCGAGGATTTTATCTCACACCGTGCCCTGATTTCGTGCAGCTCATAATTCTCCTTCACCCGTTTATAGCCGCCGCCGGTGATATTCAACAAAATCCTGTCATCACGCTTAACCATACCATCATCAACGGCTTTCAGTAATGACGCAACCGCCACGGATGCCGCAGGATCCAGATCGATCCCCTCTTCGCCCTCGAATAACTTCTCCGCTTCACGGGCCTCAACGTTGGTTATCCCGTACATCCTCCCATCTGTACTCGAAAGCATATCATAAACGCCGCCCTTGATGGAATACGGCGGATTCCTCGTGGAGAGCACGTCCGCGTACAGCTGCCGAATCGCATGCTCTGCATCTTTCATGTCCTTTTCCGCGATGATCTCCGCTCGTCCAGCCTGCCAGGCACTGACCATAGGCGCAAACGGGAGATTCTGCGCGATCACGATCTTCGGCATCCTCGCACCAAAGCGGCCATCTGCGATCAGCCTGCTGAACGCTTCCCACGCGGCGATCGCGCCCGTGCCGCTGCCTACCGCCTGGAAATAAAACGCTGGCAGACCGCTCATCGCGAATGCGGCTTCGAGCTCGACCACGCCCATGCCGTCCCTTCTCGCTACGTTCTTCACACCGCCCTCCTCGATGAGTCCCGACAGCTTCGCTATCTGCTTGCCGGCGGCAATGGCATCTGAGTAATCGCCATCCACAGCGATCAAGAAGATGTGAGCGTGGTTTCCAGTTGTCGTCCACATCCGCGGGAGAGAAGTGCTTGGGACGACCGCGAGAACGGGCATGCCCGTTGCAGAAGCGACCTCTGCAAAAGCACGTGACGTATTTCCGGCTGAAGCCACGGTCACGATCTTGCCGCCCGCGCGCTCTTTTACGCGCTGTAACGTCGGCAGCGCCTCTAACTCCTTGAACGTGCAGGTCTTCATGTACGCCTCGCGCTCCGGCCAGTAGCCGCTGAAGCTGATATACAACTCGTTCAACCCGAGCTCTTGTCCGAAGGCCTCGCTTTTGTACGTGATCGGACTCGCATTCGTCGGTACCGCCTTGTCCACGGGCAGCCAGTCAAAATAATTGAACATCCCCAGCCCGGACCGTCTCCGTATCTGCTTCCTGCTATAAACCGTTCGTAACAACGAATCGTGACCTTCAGGGCACGTATTTGTATAGCGATCCACAACGACTTCGCCACCTGCCACACATTTCAACTGATACTTATCAGCTCCCATCTTGCAGTTCACCTCGCTTCGCATTACCTACTCGTTAAGCCGTGCCACCGGTTCAGTAAGCGTGAACGTCCCATCCATGATCTTTTGTTTCAGCAGTTCGGCCAATTTTACTGCCCGTTTTCGGTCCGACTGCCGCAAGGTAACGGGAATCTCCTTCCCGGCAACCGTAACAACGCCGAGCTTACAGCGAAAAGCGCCTCCTGTGCATAGCTGCACGCATGCGCCGCAGTTGCAGCACACATCCCCGTCTATTTCTTTAGTCTGAGCATCAAAAGCCTCGGTCGGGCACAGGTTCGCAACCCGGCATGCATCGCATTCGAGACAGCTCGATCGCTCGAACCGCACGGAACTGTCATGCCAGACGTCCGCATAGGTTATCTCACCGACCGGCAGTCTCGTATGGACGTCCAGGACGTCAAGCGGTATCTCTTCATCGAGCTTCTTCACCGTCTCCAGCACCTGCTCGTTCACGATCGGGATGGGCACTGCCCATGAGGTCAATATCTCCGGCCCCGCGGCAGTCCGAAAGCCGCCGAGGTACTCAGGCAGCATCCCGTGCATATCCGCAATACCCATCAAATTCGGCTTCATCGCAGAGCTCCGGGTACCCTGACCGACAACAAAACCCTCTGCACCGTTCATCAGGATCTTCGTGCCCATACCGATGGTCTCCATGAACGGGTCTTTCTCTAACGGGTTCAACTCGCCACAGCCCGAGAACGTCAGCTCCATGAACGGTCCTTTTAAGGTACGCACTGAGAATATCGACGCGACGTCGTCCTCCCGTGCATTGACAAACGCAAAGTAGTTCTTAAAGGCATTCCGCGTGCTGCAGAGTCGTGCAAACGGGATTTGAGCAAGGTTCGTTCTCGTTTCGAACTCCCGACCGTCAGCGGTCTCAACCACGACCTCTATCTCTTCCTGCGCAACCAGCGCCCGGAGAAGATGCCCACCACCGTAGCTGATATCCCTGCGAGACGGCCCGTAAACGATAACGTCAACGATACCGAGCCGTTCGTTGGGGCAGGGTCCGACGAAGGTCGGTACACCATTCAAAGTAACCTTTGCTGCGCGCTCAAATTCGCCGCGCGTCGCAACGGGAACCGAAAGAACCGCATACGTCCCGCTCATCACGCCACAGGTGGCAGAGGTAACAACATCTACATCTTCAAACCGTATCTCCTCACCGCTCCGCGCACGGCTGCAGAGCTCCTCTGCGGTCATCACGACCGCGTCCGCGCTCTTTACGTTCTCCCGTATTTCCGCTACTGTCCTTCTCTTCTCCATACTGCAGTCTTCGCTTTTGGGCCTGCGCTCGCTGTACACACGTTCTAATATGCTATTCTCCCGGACATCTAAAAATCACGTGGCGGCACGGTCGTACCGACACCTGGCATCCTCAGCTCTCCTCTCGTTCCTTTTGAGTTACCGCTTCTGGCAGTTCAAATGCCCAATTGTACAGTACCACGGGCAAGGGTTCATATACGGGTGCCGTCAAGTTATACTATACGACATGACCGCTGCGGATGAGCTCCTCGCCGAGCTCTTTGTCCAGGATCAGGCACTCCCAACCGTATTGACCAGGACGATCAAGCAGAAGCTGGGCATGAGCGTCGGCGAATTCAGTACGCACTCGGGAATTCCGGCCAGCACGCTCTACAAGATCCTCTCCGGTGAGCGTGATCCGAATTTACGTACCTTCCGCAGGATTCTGGGCACGATCAGAGCGATCGAGGGCGTCGAAGCGAAGACGAAGCAGAACTTCATTGCCATCGTGGGCACCCGGAGCGTCCTGGACGAGATCGAGCAGATGAGCATCTCGGTGGGCGCCCGGACCATTGACATCAAGGAGTACGCCATCACCAGTATCGAGGAGGCGATCATCAGTGCGATCCAGGCGGAACGCGACGGTGCGGCCGCGCTGGTCTGCGCGCCGATCGTGAGCTCCACGGTGGAGAAGGTGGTGACCATACCCGTGGCCACGATCAGGCCGAAATCCAGCATTACTCGTGCGCTCGAGTTGATGGCGCGGAAGATCAGTTGAAAAGCGAAGAAAGCTGGTAGCACACACACAGTCATCCTAACTTCTTCCGCTTCCCCGTCACCATATAAACGATGCGCGAAGCAACATTGCAGGCATGGTCCGCGGTCCGTTCCTGGTGCAGGGCGATGAAGATCAGATGGCTCGCGCTCGTTATCGTACGCGGATTCTCGATCATGATCGCCACTAGCTCGCGCCGTATCTGGCCAAAGAGCCCGTCGACCATGTCATCGCGCTCCGAGAAATCCTGTAGCTTCTCGATCTTCTGCGTCGCGAATGCTTCGAGGCAATCGGTCAGCATGCCCTGCGTAATCTCCGAGATCCGCGGAACATCGATCAGCGGTTTCGCGTAGGGCTCATCCGCGATTTGCAGGACGATCTCGGCGATATCGCCCGCGAGGTCGCTTATCCTGTCAAAGTCCGTGATGATCTTCAGGCACGTGCCTATCAGTCTGAGATCACCGGCCATGGGCTGCTGCAGTGCCAGCAGCCGCATACACTGATTCTCAATGTCAAATTCAATCCTATCAATTACGCTGTTCTCTTCGATCAGTTTTGATGCCAATGCCTTATCATGGTTGAACAGCGCGTCGATGGCGTTCTTTGCTGCTATCTGCGAGAGCTCGCCCATCTTGAGCGTATCTTTTTTGAGCTTCTCTAACGCATCCAGATACTCCTTTCTGACTTTCATCTATCTAGCCATACCTCCCGGTAATATAATCTTCGGTTCGCTTATCATCCGGCCGCTCGAAGATCCGTGAGGTCTTGCCGCACTCGAGCAGCTCGCCCATATAGAAGAACGCGGTGTAATCCGAGACACGAGCGGCCTGCTGCATGTTGTGCGTAACGATCACAATGGTATATTCACGCTTCAATTCTTGCAAGAGCTCTTCTATGCGCGCGGTCGAGATCGGATCCAGGGCAGAGCAGGGCTCGTCCAGGAGGATGATCTCGGGATTGACTGCCAGGGCGCGTGCGATGCAGAGCCGCTGCTGCTGCCCCCCTGAGAAGCCCAACGCGTTCTCGTCCAGCCGATCAGCGACCTCGTCCCAGAGCGCCGCTTTCTTCAAGCTCTCCTCCACCACGCTATCCATGTGCCGGTTCTTCTGTCCGTGGATCCGCGGGCCATAGGCGATATTATCGTAGATACTCATCGGAAATGGGTTGGGCTGCTGGAAGACCATGCCCACCTTCTTCCGCAACTGGATCACATCCTCCTTCGGATCATAGATATTCCGCCCGTCGATGAGGACCTTGCCCGTCGTCCTCGCGCCTTTCAGCTCGTTCATACGGTTCAGTGCTCTGAGGAACGTGGTCTTACCACAGCCCGAGGGGCCGATGAGTGCAGTGATCTTGTTCGCATCGATCTTCATATGTACGTTCTTCAAACCGTGCACTGATCCGTTCCGATAATAGACATTCAGGTCGACCGTCTCGATTTTGCTCATTTCTGCCTGGTCTTCTCCGTTTTTACGTTCTTCCCCTCTATCTGCCTCTGCCCATCTTCTTCACGTACCGGTTCCTGAGCAAGAGCGCAACGACACTGATCGCTAAAAAGATCGCGATGAGCACGAGTGAAGCGCCGAATGCGCGCGAGAGCGCGTCGGGCGTATGGCCCTGGGTGGCCAGCATGTAGACATACACGGGGAGCGAGGCCACAGGATCGCGTAACGACCGGGGTAGGAATGATTCCAGACCCGAGCCCGCAGTTAAGAGCACGACCGCAGTCTCCCCGATCGCCTTGCCCATGCCCAGGAGTACCCCGGTAATTATCCCGGGGTATGCGCTCTTCAAGACAACATGCCGAATGGTCTTCCACTTCGTCACGCCGAGCGCCAGAGATGCTTCCCGATACGCCTGCGGCACGGTCTTTATCGCTTCTTCGCTCGCACGCACCGTCCACGGCAGGATCATGAACCCGAGTGCCAGCCCGCCGGAGAGCATGGAAACGCCGATGCCCAGGTAATAGACGAGGAACGCCAGCCCGAACAGCCCGATCACGATAGAGGGTACACCGGCCAGGCATTCCACAAAGAAGCGCACGCTGCTGGTGATCCTGTTGTCAGGCGCGTACTCCGCGAGGTAGATCGCGGACGCCAAGCCCAGGGGTATAGCGAAGAGCATGCAGACCCCGATCAGGCAGAGTGAGCCGATGATCTGCGGGAAGATGCCGCCGTATTCAAACCGGTAGGGCGCTTCAAGCAAGAACTCGGGATTGATTGCCCCAATACCGTTGAGGAGTATGTAGAGCACGACGATGAAGAGCACGATGACGGAGATAAGCGCCGTTGCGCTCAATCCTGCCGTTACCAGTTTCTCTTCCGTTTCTATTCTCATGTGGTCTTCCTCATGCTTTTTCGGATGATCGCGGTGGTGATCACGTTGAGGGTCGCGACGACGAAGAAAAGGACGATACCGAGCGCGAAGAGCGCATGCTGGTGCATCGAGCCCCAATCAACATAGGCATGCTCGATCACGATCGTGGAGGTGAGCACGCGCACCGAATCCAGCACGCTCGTGGGGATGCCGGGGATATTCGGGTTCCCGATCACCATAAGAACAGCCATGGTCTCGCCGATCGCGTTCCCCATGCCCAGCATCAGTGATGCCAGGATGCCGGACTTCGCATAAGGCAGAATCACCTTTCTGATGGTCTGTAATGGTGTCGCGCCGAGTCCGAGCGAAGCCTCCTTGTAAGTCTTCGGCACCGCACGGATCGAGTCCTCGGAGATGCTGATAACGTGTGGGAGCGTCATCACCGCGAGGATCAGCCAGCCCGCGAGGATACACTCGCCATAGCCACCGATGTTGTCCCTGATCGCGACCACGAGCACCATCAAGCCAAAGAGCCCGAGCACGATCGAGGGTATGCCCACGAGCATCTCGACGCTCGGCTTGATGATGTTCCGCATCCATTCGGGCGCGAATTCCGCCAGATAGATCGCGGTCGGTATCCCGACAAGCGCGGCGATGCCCAGAGCGCCGATGCCTACAATGAATGTGCTCACCACCGTCGGCACGATCCCAAATAGACCACGGGAAGGCCACCAGGTCATTCCGAAGAAGAACTCGGTGCCCAGCGCGAGAGCGGGAAAGCCCTCCTTAAGGATAAAAATGATAATAAAAAGCACGATAAGGATAGAAGAGAGCGCGCACGCGAAGAGCACTTTCTCGATTAGCCACTCCAGCGCGCTCTCGTTGAGCGTCATAAATCTACTGCGCGGGATCTGCTCCTGCGCACCCATCTTACGTGACCTCCTCCTTGTGTCGCGTCGAAAAGACCAGCTCCTGCTCGCCGCGAGCAGAAATCCTGAAGATCTCGACCACGCCCTTTTTTCGGTCGTCCAGCTCGATGAGGTTGAATGATTGTGGGATCTGCCATTTCACCCGATTCGAGCATGCCGTGCCCGCATTGGCGATGACCATCCCGTTCAGGTTCCACACCCAGGGCACGTGCCGATGCCCACAGAGGACAAGATCCACGTGAGAGCGCATCAGTATCTCGAGCAGATCGCCCGCGTCCGTAAGTATGTTCCGCTCACGACCGGTCTTCGGCACGGGTAGCACGTGGTGATGGAGCGCAACCACTTTGAGGTCGTCCGGGTGTTGGGTGAGACACTGCTCGAGCCATTCGTACTTATCCCCGCCCACATGCCCCTCATCGAGGTCCGGCTGGGTGGAATCGAGCCCTACAAGGGTCACACCACGGTGACGCTCGAGCTTCGATCGCGGTCCAAAGCTCGCTTCAAACCCCAGATAGCCCACGTTCCGCACGTCGTGATTCCCGGGGATAACCAGCGAGATGTCGCATGCAATACGCTCGATGAACCTGCGCGCGCGCTCGAACTCGTGCGGATAGCCCGCATCGGTCAGATCACCGGTAACAACAAGGATTTCAGGTGCGAGTGCATTCAGCTTCGCGATCACGTTCTCCGCCAATTCCGGCAGGAAATGGGCCTCCGCAGCATGGATATCCGAGATGTGCGCAATCTTCATAGTTCCATCTCCTCTTTCTCCGGTACTCGCTTCACTTACTCTACACTATTATAGTTATCCGCACAAGAAAGTATAATTTTTCCCTTTTAGAAAGCGCTTAATCCAGCCATCTGCATAGCTCAGGCGCTGTGAAAAATCATTCCACCCTGCAGAAATAACCTCTTTCATCTCATCCAAACTGGTAACAAATATCA
>Ga0265595_1001489_pt1 | contig 17846 bp, 17 predicted proteins | sample saktaG_15_FD_190148 | JGI IMG/M metagenome (GOLD analysis project Ga0265595, IMG submission 190148) | Saline water microbial communities from Sakinaw Lake, British Columbia, Canada - sak_2013_06_06_50m | ecosystem: Environmental > Aquatic > Non-marine Saline and Alkaline > Saline ... | reverse complement strand
ACCACCAAAACCAGTTCCAGTTATTATCTCATCAATTCCATCATTATTAACATCTCCAACTGCTACACTAACCCCACCTCTGAAATTTTCATCATAAGCCATAAATTCATTTAATACTTCACCTTGTTGATTAAATATTCTAATTTGTGGAAGATTATTAAAACCAGCTCCACTAATTATTTCCTTAATTCCATCTTTATTAAAATCACCAACTGATAAAAATATATCTCCATTAAAATCATATGACTTAAATTCCCTTATTTTTTGATTGTTTTTATAAACCAAAATCATTTCTTTATCATTAATTAATGTTTCGTCATAACCATCATTGTCTAAATCGGTTATTAAAACAGGAATATTACCTTGAAAATTATCTTTAAATATAAAAAATCCATTTTGAGTTTGTTTGCCTTTCTGATCAAAAACTCTAACAAAACTACCATTATTAAAACTATTATTTCTTATCTCTTTGTTTGTTTTTAATAAAACAACTCCATCATTCGGATCTATAGTAATCAAGTTTATCTTTACTCCATTATTAACCCTTCTGTCTTGTGTTCCATTTATCTTTTCAAATTCTTCATTATTAAAAAAATAATTTTGTTTTTGATTAGTTGAATTAACTAAAACAATTCCGTGTTCAAAATTCCTTCTCCAGAGCCCTGGCTCAATTTTTTGATTATCTGATTCAAGTAAATTATATGCTCCAGAAACTGCATTGCCTAAACCAACATCATATTCATCATACCACCAAACCTGTTCATGTGATTGATCTCCACAATCAAAAGAATAATAACCATCTCCCAAAAGCGTGCTAGTTAATCCAAAACGCATTTCTTGATAACTATTCATTGCTCCAGCATTATCGGTATTTGCATTAATAATAGCCATTTGAGGATCTCCTATTTTTAAAGGTAAATCATTTAAATAATAGTCAATAATATTTGTCCAATTATCACCTGTTAAATGAGGACTAGGAAAATTTTCCATCATTAATCCATCTAATCCATATTCATAACTATTGATTTTATCCAAATTAATTATTAAAGCATTAGAACCTATTTTTATTTTTGTTTGATTTAATAATTCTTGCATCTGTGTTTTCCAATATTCATTAATTGAATCAACATCATCCTTTTGTCCGTCTCTATTAATATCAATATCACCATTATTAAGCCATCCAATATCAGCAAAAACCATGTCATAAAAAATTCCATCCCAAACATTTCGACTGATTATATCATTTTCAACTAAATCTGATAAATATCCAATCCAACCATTTCCTAAGTCAACAAATTTAATTGTTGGCCAAATATTTGATAAATTAATAACTTCTCCAGAACTATCTTTTAACCACCAATCATTACTATTAACTTTTTCATAATTCATTTTACGCAAACGTGCCCATGAACTTAAATCCTGAACATTAACACTTTGGCTAGGAATATATGCAAAAAATTTAACATTAGGATTGTCTTTTTCAATTTGATAAAATAGATTTTTATCAATTGTTTGAATATCAGGATCTAAGATTAATAAATCATATTTTGCTAAATCGTCATAATAATTTTTTGGAATTAAAGGTTGAAGATAATAGTTAGCTAAACGCGGAAAACCCTCTTTGTTTTCAAAAGCTTTTACAGAAAAACAAAAAGTTCCTCCGAGAAACAATATTGAAAAAAATATTAGTAATTTATATTTCATTAAACTAAAAACAAAATAGCACGCAAATACAATTCTGTCAAATTCTATAAAACAAAAAAGCAGACGCATTTTAACATCTGCTTTTCTATTAATATTTATCTTTGTTAGATATAGACTTCTCGATCAAAAAGATCCTTGCAGGAATTGAGCAATGGATTAAAAAGCTCGTTTTTGCTTATAGATACGATTTCCCGAGCATCATCCAATGCAATCCATCGAAAAATCATCCATGTAACCAATATAACAGCCTCGTCTCCATGTTCGACCAATCCAGAGAAAGCACCGATAATCTCTCTCCCTTTTTTAATACCCGAAGAATCACTTGGTGCAGTGATAGCACCACCATACATTTGATTCTCAACATCACGACTCTGCCAACTACTAATATGTCCTTCATCAAGATGATCAAAAAGTCTATGAGCTTTTTCTTGAACAATATTAATAGATTCTGACATATCTAATGGACAAGATCCAATCTCGGTCAACAGAAGTATCATATTATTGGATCTTTCCAAAACAGCCAGATAGCCACCAGTCCGTTCAGGTTTAGGATTTTCAGGTAAAAGAATAAATCGCGCCATTACTTCCTCCGCAACTTCCAGAAACTCATTTTTAGGAACTCCTGCAATTTTATCCAGCATATTGACCCCCTTTTTATATATTTATTAAAGATCAACAAAATTATATTTCTAAAATAATAACTATAATTACTAAAAAAGTCAACTATTTAATGACTGTATCAATTAGTAGCCCTACGGGGAGTCGAACCCCGGTTACCAGATTGAAAATCTGACGTCCTAACCATTAGACGATAGGGCCGTATCTTGTAATATCATATATCCTAAGCTATGATTTGTAAAGTATGATTATTTTAGGAATAGAAACATCTTGCGATGATACAGGGATTGCCTTAATAGAATATGACTGGCAAAAAAAATGCCGGATTTTATCTAATATAATTTCCTCACAAATTGAAGTTCATGCACCTTATGGTGGAGTGGTTCCTAATTTAGCTGCAAGAGCTCATTTAAAAAATATTAAACCAGTTTTTGAAAAAGCACTTAAAAAAGCTAATTACCCTAAAATTAACTTAATTGCTGTTACTAAAGAACCTGGTTTAATTCCCTGTCTTTTAGTTGGAATTAATTTTGCTAAAGCCTTGGCATATAATTGGTCCATACCAATAATTGAAATTAATCATATTAAAGGACATATATATGCTAATTGGTTAAATAATTCTAATATAGAATTTCCTATACTTTCTTTAGTTGTTTCTGGAGGACACACTCAATTAGTTCTAATGAAAAGTCATAAGGATTTTAAAATACTAGGAGAAACACGAGACGACGCAGCCGGAGAAGCATTTGATAAAGTAGCAAAATTATTAGGATTAGGTTATCCAGGAGGACCAATAATTTCTCAACGAGCTTTAAAAGGTAATCCTTTAACCTTTAATCTACCGCGTCCTATGATTAGAAATAAAGATTATGATTTTTCTTTTTCTGGATTAAAAACCGCTGTACTTTATGAGATTTCAAGGCACGGCCTTTCGAGTACACCCTTGTCTTACAAGGGATGTAGCTCTCAACGCCACGCCTTGAAACTTTCTGAAAAATACATTAATAATATGGCAGCTTCTTTTCAACAAGCTGCAATTGATGTTTTAATTAGCAAGACAATTAAAGCTGCAAATGAATTCAAAATTAAAACAATAATTTTATCAGGTGGAGTATCTGCTAATTCTGAACTAAGAAAGCAAATAGAAGAAAAAATTAAAAAGGATTTATCTAATATTAAATTTCAAATGCCTGAAATTAAATTATGTACAGATAATGGAGCCATGATTGCTATGGCTTCTGTGTACAAACTTGAAAAGAATATTAAAAAATAATAAACTAAAAAGAACAAAGAATATTAAATATAAATGCGATACTTTTTTTACATTCTACTTGGACTTCTGCCAAGTTTAATCTGGCTTTCTTTTTATTTAAAAAAAGACAAAAATCCAGAACCCAATTCTATGATTCTAAAAGTTTTCTTTTTTGGAATGCTTATTGCACCAGTAGCTATTATTTTTGAATTAGCTTTAATTTGGCTTCTTAATCCAACAACAAATCCGCTTGATATTTTATCAAAAATATCACAAAACAATTTCATTGGCGCTCTTTTGGCCGCTACTTTAATTCCTGCTTTGGTTGAAGAATATCTTAAATATTTTGTAGTTAAATTAAAAGTTATTAAAAAATCTATATTTGACGAGCCAACAGACGCTATGATATATTGTATTATAGCAGCACTGGGATTTGCTTCGGTTGAAAATTTAATGATTCTTTTTAAAATCTCTTTCCCTAATTTTGGACAGGCATTAGGAGTAATAGGATTTCGTTTTTTAGGAGCAACTTTACTTCATATATTGGCTTCGGCTATAGTCGGATATTGGTTAGCCCGTGGATTATTAGAACTTAAAAAAAGAACAAAATTTATCTTAATAGGCCTAGCTCTTGCTATTATTTTTCACAGTTGTTATAATTATCTTATTCTAGCTACTTTTGATAATGCTGATTATAAGTTAATATTTTTCTCTCTGATTGTTATCTTGTTAATTTCTGTAGCTCTGATTGTTTCTTTCTGTTTTAGAAAATTAAAAAAACAACAATCAATTTGCAAAATTTAATTTTAATAAAGAAATAAAATTATGTCATCATCATTTTTTGAAAAATTAACTGGTGCCAACTTTTCAGATGAAGATACTTCTGAAAAAGAAAAAAATAAAAAAACTACAATTAAAACCAAAGTATCCTCAAAGCCTGATGAGGCTAAAAAAGATACTTCAATAAAAATGCAAACTAAAAAAACATCTACATCTAAAAAAGATAAAAAAGAACCAATTATAGAAAATGAAAAATCTGAAGAATGGTTAACTGAATCAGATGGACAATTAACAATTGACGTTTATCAAACACCTACTGAAATTGTAATTAAATCAACCATTGCTGGAGTAAAATCTGATGCTATTGATATTAGTATGACTAATGACATGATTACAATTAAAGGAAATAGAGAAAAAGATGAAGAAGCTAAAGAAGAAGACTATTATTATCAAGAATGTTATTGGGGACCATTTTCCCGTTCAATAATCTTGCCTGTTGACGTAGAAGTTGACAAAGCTGAAGCAGGAATGAAAAATGGAATTTTAACAATTAGACTACCTAAGATTGAGAAGATTAAAACGAAGAAGATAATAATTAAGAGTGAATAAGTTTTTAATAAATAGAATATAACAGGGGATACAATATTACGTATCCCCTGTTTTGTGTTATTATATATATAAATATGAAAAAGAACATAATCATTACTTGTCTAATTATTTTTATCTGCTCTATATATTCTATTTTAACGCTTCAAATTGTTAATAATCAAAAAATTGCCTATGGCGTTAAAATGGCTAACCTATCTTTAAGCGGAAAAAATATTTCTGATGGTAAAGAAATTTTAAGAAATAAATGGGATAATTTTGCACAACAAGAACTAAAATTAATCTACAATGATAAAAGCTGGTTAATTACACTAACTGATTTAGGTTTTCAATTAAACTATCAAGAAAGTATTAATCAAGCATATTTTATTGGACATAATTCAAATTTCTTAATTAATTCCAAAAATCAAATAGCTTCTCTTTTTGGTTTATATAATCTACAACCAATTTATAAAATAAATCAAGAACAATTTCAAAATAAGACAAAAGAACTTTTAAAAAACATTGAAGAACCAGCCCAAAATGCCACCTTAGTTTTTAATGCAGAGATTAATGACTTTTCACTCCAGCACTCAACTCAAGGAATTACTATAAATAGAAAACAATTAATAGATAGTTTAGACGAACAAATTAAATTATTTAATGTTAATCCCATTGTTTTAGAATTAATTATTGATGAACCCGAAATTGAGAACAATGAAATTGAAACAGCTCAAAAAAAAGCTCAACAAATATTATCTAATGAACCATATTATTTAATATTTGAAAATGAAAAATATAAGATAGATAAAACAATTTTAATTGACTGGATAACATTTGAATCAATCAAAGAAGAAAATTCAGACAACGAAATACTTGGATTTACTTTAGATAACGAAAAAGTAAAAAAATATTTGGATAAATTTTCAAATAGAGTTAATCAACCAGTTACAAATGCAAAATTAGAAACAGAAGGAAATAAAGCAACTATTTTTATTCCTGATCAAAACGGATTTGAAGTTAAAAAAGATTTAACTTTTAATAATTTAATAAAAAATCTTTTATCTAATCCTCCTATAAAAGATACGCCTATTATTGCTGATACGGCTCTATCTAAAATTAAATTATGGCAAACAAATGAACTTGGGATAAAAGAATTAATTGGTCAAGGAAATTCTAATTTTACAGGATCACCTAGCAATCGCAAACACAATATTAAAACTGCAGTTGATAAATTAAATGGATATATTCTTAAACCAAATGAAGAATTTTCTTTTATTGGATTTTTAGGAGAAACTGGTCCAGATCAAGGATATCTATCTGAACTTGTAATCAAAAAAGACAAAACCGTTCCTGAATATGGTGGAGGTGTTTGTCAGGTTTCAACAACGTTTTTTCGCGCAGCGATTAATTCCGGCCTAAAAATTACCGAACGTCAATATCATGCTTTTCCTGTTGCTTATTACAACCCACAAGGATTTGATGCTACAGTTTATGATCCTAAACCAGATTTAAGATTTATTAATAATACTCCTGATCATCTTTTAATTCAGGCAATTGTAAGCAATAATCAAGTATTTGTAAATTTTTATGGCACAGACGATAAAAGAAGAGTTGAAATCAAAGGACCTTATATTTTAGAAAGCAATGAAGACGGTTCTATGAAAACCGTCTTAACTCAAGAAGTATATAAACTAAGCGGAGATGAATTAGAAAAACAAATCTTTTATTCTAATTACAAATCCCCTAACTTATATCCAGTAGAAACAGCAGAAAACAAAGAAGAATAATAAGATAGAATACTTAAAATCAAAAACCGCATTTTTAAAGATGCGATTTTTTTATTGATACTGTATTCTTGAATTAGTCAGAACGCATTTCGTCGCCTGCGGCGGCGAGAAAATCCCCCCGCGAAATTATGAAAATGCAATGGAGCCGCGCCTATGACAATTTCAAGTTTTTCTTTGACAACAAATTCTTTGAAAAATTTTACAATTTCGCTTGATGAATAACGCGTTGAGGAAATGGAATTTCTATACCCTCTCGGTCAAATGCAATTTTGAGTCTTTTGCGAAGTTCACCAGCAACATCCCATTGCTTAAGCGGTTTCGTTTCGCCGAGAATTTTTATCACAATTGCCGAATCGCCAAAGTCGTCAACTCTTAAAAATTGTGGCGGTTTCAAAATATACTCTTTCCATCCCGAGTCTTCCGCTAAATCTTTGCCGACTTTATTCACTACTGAAATTACCTGTTCAAGATTCGAGCTGTAGGAAATACCGATATTGAGATTTACTCTGGCAAAATGTTTTGACAGGTTTGACGTTTTTTTAATCTCTCCGTGTGGCACATGATGGACAACTCCATCAAGGTCCCGTAAGGTAGTCATCCGCATACTGATATCCTCAACCAATCCGCACGTCTCGTCAAAACAGACCACATCGCCTATGCGATACTGATTTTCAATAATAATAAAAAGCCCGCTGATGAGATCGCGAATAAGGTATTGCCCGCCAAAACCAAATGCAAGACCGGCAATTCCGGCAACTGCAAGAAACGGTCCTATAGCTATCCCCATTTCTTGAAGAATCATCATGAAAGCCAAAATCCAAATTATTATGCCAAGCGAAGTTGCGAAAATACGAATGAGGGTATCTTCGCGTTTCTTTTCCGCATCTTTTGTTAAAAAGTGGTCATAAATGACGATTTTCCTTATGAATTTTTCAATAAAAATTCCGACGAACTTACGGATGAGGTACGCAATAATTATAATTGCGGCGATTTTAACGCCGTGGTCAAAAAGCCAAGGTGTTATAATTTGAATAATTTTTTGCAATATGTCCGGCATAATAATTTCAGATTCTTTAATAATTTAAATGTATGATTGAAAAATTTTCTTTTCCCAAAATGAAATCGCCAACTGATTTTTTCGCCCAAAATTCATTACTAGTACGGACGGTGGGAGTCGAACCCACAAGGGATAAATCCCACTGGGACCTAAACCCAGCGCGTCTGCCAATTCCGCCACGTCCGCATACTTATACTCTAAAATATTATTCATTAATAGTCAATCATTTAAAAAGGGTTGACATTTATGTTTTTCTCATATATAATATATACAATGGAATCGGCAAATAAGGACTGATTTCATCAGCCCTTTAAAATTTAAAAATACTGAAATGGAGGAAAGGAAAATGGAAAATTTTTTAACTGGAGTTTATATCGGATTGTATTTTATCGAATTTGTTTTGATTATTTTTGGTCCTATCGTTTTAGTTTACTTTTTGGCAAAAAATAACATATTTTTCACCATTGTCAAAGAAGGACAAGCTAAAGCAATTCTAAAATTCGGCGAGTTTGAAAGAATAATAATGAGATATCAAGGATATGGACTTGATCAAGAATGGAAAGTTTGTGAAATAGCTAAATGTGAAAACCCAGAATCTGAATTAATATCTGAACCAGCAAGAATAGGCGGACTAATGTGGGTAGGAATTCCATTTATTCATTCTGTTTATAAATATGAGTTTAGATGGGTTTCCTTTGAACAAACAGAAGAAGGTGGTAGGTTAATTGAAAAACCTATTTCACATCCAGAAGAGAATATAGACTATATCATAGTTCAAGACGATATTTTCTATACTTTTCTCAGTGGAGCAGAATCAAAAGAACTGTTACCTATAAATATGCAACTACTACTGACTATCAGGATAGTTAATCCATACAAAGCTCTTTTTCGTGTTCAAAATTGGCTTGAAGCAGTTCAAAACCAAACAAAACCGGCTCTTCGTGGATTCGCTTCCAAAAAGACCTATGCTCAACTTATTGGAAAAAAAGAAGAAGTAGAAAGAGAATCAGATAAGTTCCTTCAGGACTCTAGAATAGATGAATATTTAGAAAAAAATTATGGCGCTCGTCTAAAACGAGTTGGCATGGTGAGTATTGATTTGTCTGGAGAAAGAGGAAAGGCTTATCTTGAATCCTCTACAAAACAATATGAAGCCGATAGAGAAAAAGAAAGGATTCTGACAATCGCTGACGCTGAGGTTGAAAGAATAAACAGAACATACGCTGCAATAAAAGGTCATGGAGATGAAGGATTATTTATTAGGACCAATGAAGCAATTGAAGAAGCTGGACGAGGCCCAAGTAATTTAGTCTTATTCCCATTGGGACCGATTAACTCCATGCTGGAAGCGTGGACTGGCAAAAGGAAAAAGGAGTAGAAAATGGACATTTTAATGATCATAATAGGAGTTATCACTATAATCTCTGCGTCCATTTTATTAATTTATTTGATAGTCAAGAAAAAGATTCGGATATTAATAATTATAATTGGAATTGTAATTATTATTTCCGGAATATTAATCTTAACTAATTCAAATACAAATCAAAAACAAGAAAAAATATCTCAATATCCAATTTCCGGGACTTTTATAGTTCCAGCGGGGAATGGACCAGAGGAAACAAAGGCATACGTGAAGAGGGGCGAACGTTTCTGGGTCGCTTCATCTTCAAATATTGAACTGTTGAATTGTAAAAATGGTCAAACAGTTCAAATCACATCAAATGGTTGGATTTCTCCTCTTGTAAAAAAAGAAGGATATCTAACTTTTATGAAAACAAAAAAGAAAGTCGAGATTCACTTTAAAAGAATCAACTGATCCCGACTTCCTTCCAAAAGAACCAAAAGCCGGGAAAGCAAAATCGCTTCCCGGCTTTTCCTTTTAAAATAAATTCTAAAATTTAAAACTATTTTAATAACTGCTCAATTACACTAACCAATCCTTTAGCAATTATTGCGATAGCAACTCCTACTAATGCGTAAATAAGTGTTTTTCTTGCATTGCCCGTCTTTTCTTCATCGCCAGCAGATGTCATCCATAGGAAAGCTGCCCAAAGTAACATAATTACAGCGATAGCTAATATAAGAGTAAATAACCAGTTTACTGCTGTATTTATTATACTTATTACGTCTTCTATTGTGTTCACATTGTCAGGAGCTGACTTTATTGCCAATACTGGAAAAGCCAACATTAATGCGGCTATGCTAAACAAAGATATTCTCATTATTTTTTTCACCAAACTTCACCCCCTTTCATAAAATATATTATTTATTATTTAACACCAAATATTTCTTTAATTATGCCTGTGAATCCTGCTCCAATTAAACATACGATTAATCCAATCGCAGCCCAAATCATAGTTTTTTTCGCACTAGTAACCTTCTCTTCGCTACCTCCTGAAACTAAGAATTGAAAACCACCTATCATAAACATCAAAGTCGCCAACGGAATAGCTAACATAAAAATCCAACCAGCAAGCTTATTAATTAAATCAGTAAAACTATTTGTACCTAATGGATTCGCTATACTTCCACTGCTACCAGGATCCCACCCTGCTCCTTGCGCAAAAACAAAAACTGGTAATGAGATTAGAATAAACAAAATTGATAATAAAAAGATTTTTTTAAACATAAATTTATTTAATTACAAGAAGGAAATGAATTCCATGCTCCAATAACATTACCATCAGCAATTGTCTTAAATAACGTATCAATCAAAAGCCAACTAGTAAAAATAATTAATAAACCAATAACAACATTAGTAAAAATAGATTTTGCCAAAACAACTTTTTGTTCATTTCCACCAGAAACCAAAAAAATAACACCAGCGGTAATAAATAAGATAGTAGCAAATGGGATAGCTAAATTAAAACTAATAAAATTAATAATATTACTACCCAAATTCCAAAGATGACAAAGAGTACAATCTGGTTGACCAGTACCACCACAAGGGACAATCGGTCCTGTATGAATACCAGCATAAACAGGAAGAGCAATAAATAAAACTACTAAAAAAAGAAAAATACTTATGATTTTTTGAAAAGTTTTCATCTATTCATTAACAAACTAACTTGATTAGTCGCTTTATTAATTGCATCTTCAATAGTTGCTTCGCTTAATACTATTGATTCTATCATATCAGCCAAATATCCTTCAATAGTTAAGTTATCCACCTGATACCAAGAACGGGCTGTTAGTGTTTGCTCAGCAAAAACACCCAAATCTGGATCGTTTTTCTGCCAATCAACTAAATCTCTACGAGCGGTAGGTTTTTTAACTGCTTCTAAATACTGTTGAACATTTTCTTTGTCAGCTAACCAAGTAATAAATTGCCATGCTTCATATGAAGCATCAGAATTAATAGAAGTTGTTAATCCCCAGTAATTAGCATAATCAATATTATTAGTTGAGGTTTTAATTTGCGGCATTGGTGCAATTCCAAAGTTAAGATATGGAGACTTAGCTCTAATCGTTGGTATATTATATGAATAATTAAACATCATAGCTACTTTGCCTTCATAAAAAGCATCAATTGAATAATGCATTCTTGTATTCCATGTATAAACAGATTTTAATTGATTAGCAAAATCAGTATAAAATTCTAAAGCTCTTTGTCCTGGATAAAAACTTCCTCCTTCTAAAGAAACCGATTGATTAAAAGTAGCCTTAGTATTATTTAAATCAGTCATATTAACACCCGACTGAATCATTAAAAGAGATAAAATATCAGTTGAACGATTAATATTACGAGCAGTACCTAATGCTACGCCGGCTTGAATAATATTACCACGCTCATCTTTAATTGTTGTTTTTTCTACAACATTTAAAAATTCTTCCCATGTTTTAGGTGGCTGAGGAATTCCAGCTGTATTGAAAATATCTTTATTATAATATAGTGCTAATGTATCAACACTTAAAGGTAAAGCAGCAATATATCCATCTATAAGAAAATCATGATAAACTACATCTACAAAATTCTCTTTAAAATCTTTAATTGTAATTAATTCTGAAGGAGCTCCTAAAAGTTTTTCTTTATATCTTGGTATCCAAGTATGATGGAGCATATAGATATCAGGACCCCTACCAGTAACCATTGCTTCTAATAAATCTTTTTCGTATGTTTCATAATTCTTTTTATAATAATTAATAGTAATATGCTTATTTTCTTTATTAAAAGCTTCAATCAATGGTGCATAAATATCAGAATCATCAAAAACACCCCAAAATTCTAATTCTACATTTTTAAATGGATCTTCTTTACATCCAGGAAAAGAAGCAGCTAATCCTAAAACAATTATTGGAGCAATAAGAGTATAAAAAATTGTAGCTTTTTGTTTAGACATAACAAAATCTTATATTATTTTTCAAATATTAATCCATAGTGTTGATTATCTAAAATTAATTCTTTATCTAACTCTATCTCTTCAGCTTTCATCAATTCTATGGCTTCATCTTTGGAAATTAATTCCCCTTTTTTAGGAGCCATAGAAGACCCTGGTATCCATTCAAGTAAAATTAATTTACCATTTGGCTTTAAAACTCTATTAGCTTCCTTAATAATTTCTGCTTTTTTTTGAGATTGAAATAAAATATTACGCATTAAAACTAAATCCATTGACTCATTTTCTAATTTAGAATTATTAAGAATTTCTAAATTACAATGAATTGTTTTAATGTTTTCAATTCCTTTTAAATTAGCCTGACTTTCAACTGCTTCTAATGTTTCTTTAATAACATCCAATGCATAAACATTACCATTAACAACAACTTTAGCTAATGGAATACTAAAATATCCATTACCACAACCAAAATCAGCGACCTCCATACTATCATGCAAATCTAATTGACTTAGAATTTCTTCTGGATGGATAAAAACATTAGTAATTTTTTTCATATTTTATATACAAGCGATTGAAACAACCTTGTCTCCACTGTTCATCTTCATAATTCTGACACCTTGAGTAGACCTACCTAATGTAGCAATACTTTTAAGTTTTGTTCTTATAACTTGCCCCTTTTTAGAAATAGCAATTAAATCTTCTTGTTCAAGTTCTAAAACATAACTAGCTACAATATTTCCGGTCTTTTCTGTTAGCTTGGCTGTTTTAATACCAGAACCACCCCTTCTTTGTTGTTTATAGTTTTTCAAAAGAGTTTTTTTACCAAATCCATTTTCTGTAACTACTAATACTTGTTGAATATTTTTATCTTCTTCTTTGTTAATTATATCCATTCTAATTAATTTATCATCTTTCTTTAAACGAATACCCTTTACTCCAGAAGCTGATCTTCCCATTGAACGAACATCTGTTTCTTTAAAACGAATACTTTGTCCATGAATAGTGACTAAAAGAATTTCATCTTCTCCAGAAGTCAATTTAGCCCATTTCAATTTATCGTTTTTCTTTAATTTAATAGCCATCAAGCCATTTTTACGAACATTGGTAAAGTCTTCTATTTTAGTTCTTTTAATTATACCATTTTCTGTTGACATGACCAAATATTTATCCTCTTTGTTTTCTTCCATTTTTAAAACAGCCGTAACTTGTTCTTTAGCAGATAATTGAAGAATATTAACTATTGCTTTTCCACGAGCAATACGACTAGCTTCTGGAATTTCATAAGCTTTAGATTGAAAAACTCTTCCCTGATCAGTAAAGAAAAACAAATTATCATGAGTAGAAGAAGAAAGAAACCATCCAACTGCATCTTCTTCACGAGGCGTAATTCCAATAATTCCCTTTCCACCTCTTTTTTGTGTCTTATATTCCTGAGGATTAACTCGTTTAATATATCCTCCTTGAGTAAGCATAATTATACACTCTTCTTTAGAAATTAAATCCTCATCACTTAATCTACCAATTGGCTTATTATATACTTTAGTTTTTCGAGCATCAGCAAATTTATCTTTTATTTCTTTAAGCTCATTTTTAATAATGGTTAAAATCTTGCGAGGACTGATAAGCAAAGATTCTAATTCTTTAATTAATTTTTTCTTTTCTTTTAACTCGTCTTTAATTTTCTTTTGCTCTAACCCAGCTAAAGTTTGTAATTTCATCTCAAGAATAGCCGTTGACTGAAGATCACTTAGATTAAATTTTCCCATTAAATTCTGATGAGCTTCTTCACGAGTAGATGATTTTTTAATTATATTAATAACAGCATCAATATAATCCAATGCCTTATTCAATCCTTCTAAAATATGTGCTCTTTCTTTAGCTTTTTTTAATAAATATTTAGTTCTACGAGTTATAACTTCTTGACGATGCTTAATATATTCTTCAAGCACTCCAACTAAAGACAATATCTGTGGCTGAAGACCTCTATCAACTAAAGCCAACATATTCATATGAAAAGTTTTTTGTAAATCAGTTAGTTTAAAAAGACGATTAAGTATTTTTTGAGGACTTGCATCACTTTTAAGATCAACTACTACTCTTACTCCGTCCTTATCTGATTCATCACGTACATCTTTAATGCCTTGAAGTTTTTTTGCCTTATACAAATCAGCAATCTTAGCAATTAAATTAGCCTTATTAGTCCCATATGTCATTTCATTGACAATAATCTGATATTTTCCAGTTTTTGATTCAATAATTTCTGCTTTAGCTCTATTTACGATAGGACCACGACCAGTACTATAGGTTTGAATCATTGTTTTCTTATCATATATCTCCCCACCAGTTGGAAAATCAGGACCCTTAACAAATTCAAACAAGTCTTTTACTGTTGCCTTTGGGTGTTCAATAAGATAAATAGTTGCATCAATTATCTCACCTAAATTATGAGGAGGAATATTAGTAGTCATTCCTACTGCGATTCCAAAAATACCATTGACTAATAATTGAGGAAATCTAGCTGGTAAAACTGATGGTTCTTGTCTTGTACCATCATAATTATCTACCCAATCAATTGATTCCTTTTCAATGTCAATCATCATCTCTTCTGATATCTTAGACATTTTTGCTTCTGTGTATCTTGAAGCAGCTGCATTATCACCATCCATTGATCCAAAATTTCCTTGTCCATTGATTAATGGATAACGCAAAGAAAAATCTTGAGCCATCCTAACCATAGCTTCATATACTGCCATATCTCCATGTGGATGATATTTTCCAAGAACATCACCAACAACTGCAGCTGACTTACGATGTTTCCCTCCGCTAATTAAACCCATACTATGCATAGCATATAAAATACGACGGTGAACTGGTTTAAGTCCGTCACGTACATCTGGTAAGGCTCGAGAAACAATTACACTCATTGCGTAATCTAAATAGGACTCTTTCATCTCTTCAGTAATTGAGCGTTTTTTTACAGATCCTATTTCAAATGTAGGTTTTTCTTCTTTTATTTTAATAGTTTTTTTAATCATTTATATTTCTACTCAAAGGTAATTTAGCAGGACTAATATTTATTTCTAATTCTTTTTTAAATTCTATATTTATATCATCTGTAATATCTAAATCTTCTTCAAAAAAAGAACCAATACCGTCTTTAAAAATATCTATTAATGAAGGTAATTGTTCTTTGGCCTTATTAAATGATTGAGCTAATTCATCAGATTTTTTTTCATCTATCTTGTCTGTCACATTAGACATAGAATACTTTAAAGAGAATATCCAAAAAGAAATGATAATAATCATAAAAACAAAAACAGACAGATAAAGAATCTGAATACGAACTCGACGAGGATTATTCTGAAGCTTTTGAATAAATTCAATTAAAGACATTAATATTTAAATATAACAACTTCCATCTCCTTACCAATTAAATCTTTCTTTTTAAGAATTAATTTATCAACTGCTTGTTGACCATTTAATCCAATTTCCTTTAAAAAATCTTTAACATCATTAAAATTCATTTTTAATCCAGGCAATTTATAGTGCATTGGAATAACAATGATTGGATCAATCTGTTTTACAATTTTAACAGCTTCACGGGCATTTATCGTAGAAACACCATCAACAGGTATCATCAAAACATCAACGCTACCAATTGATTCTAGCTGTTTATCAGTTAATTTCTCCTGACCCATATCACCTAAATGACAAATTTTAATATCATCCACATTTATTAGATATATTGTATTAAGGCCTCTTTCTTGTCCTTCTTTCTTATCGTGATAACTAGAAATTCCAGTAATTCTAATTCCTTTAATTTCGTATTCTCCAGAACCTTCAACAGCAAAAACATCTCCGCTAACTGCCTTAATATTATTATGATCAAAATGATCATGAGAAATTGTAACAATATCAGCATTTCCACGAGGTGGAATTAAACCAATCTTTTTATCAAAAGGATCAGTAATAATAGTTATGTGACCACCTTGATTGTTAATTTTAAAACAAGAATGGCCATACCAAATTATAGTCATAAAATAATTTTATCATACTTACTTACTCTTGCCAAGGAACTAATCGTAGGTTATACTCTGAAAGATATGATAAAAAAAGAATCTAAAATAATGAAGAATGTGTTATTAAAAGAAGAAGAGTTACCTCGTCTACCTCAAGAAGGAGATTTGGTTGAAGGTAGAATTATTAAGTTAAGCAAAACTGCAATAATTTTAGAACTAGGTCCATTAGGGACTGGTATTATCTATGGAGGAGAATGGAAAGATAATAAAAGCATTGTAAAAAACCTAAAGATTGGTGATGCAATTTCTGCTTTAGTTCTATCTCCAGAAAATAATGATGGCTATGTTGAACTCTCTATAAGAGAAGCTGCGTTAGAAAAAACATGGTCTAATCTTAAAGAAAAGAAACAAAATAATGAAATAATTTGTGTTAAAATAATCGAAGCTAATCGTGGAGGTTTAGTTATTGACTATTTAGGCACGATTGGTTTCTTGCCTGTTTCTCAACTGTCATCAGAAAATTATCCTAAAGTTGAAGGCGGAGATAAAAATATGATCCTTAAAGAACTTAATAATTTTATTGGAAAAGAATTAAAAGCAAGGATTATTAGTTTAGATAGAAAAGATGAAAAATTAATTGTCTCTGAAAAAGCAACTCAAGAGAAAAAACTTAAAGAAAATTTAGAAAATTACAAAAAAGGTGACATAATTGAAGGAACAGTATCTGCATTAACCAATTTTGGTGCATTTATTAAAATAGACGAGAATTTAGAAGGATTAGTCCATATCTCTGAATTAGACTGGCAAATTATTGATCATCCTAGTCAAGTGCTCAAAGAGAATGAAAAAGTAAAAGCTCAAATTATTGATATTCAAAACGGGCAAGTATCTCTTTCGATCAAAGCTCTTAAAAAAGATCCTTGGGAAAAGATTGAAAAAGAATATCAAAGTGGACAGATAGTTAGTGGTAAAGTTATTAAATTTACTCCATCTGGTGCTTTTATTCAAATAAAAAATGGAATTCATGGATTAATTCATGCTGCTGAATTTATTAAACAAGAACAACGGATAGAGAATGAATTAAAATTAGAAGAATCATATAACTTTGAAATTCTTTCTATTAATCCTCAAATGCACAAGATGTCATTGTCTTTAATAAAATGAATTATCTCTTAAAAAATATTTTGATTGCCTTTCTGGCTTTTTTAACTATTGCCGGACTTTTTGCTTTAACTAGTGAAACAGGTCAAAAACCAAAAGAAATTTCACTCAATCAACTAGTTGATCAAATTAATCAAGAACAAATATCGGAAATCATTATTAGAGGAGAGATATTAGATATTGGATTGAAGAATGGAGAAATAGAAAAAGCAACAAAAGAAAAAGAAACATCATTAACTGAATCTTTAAAAAACTATAACGTTGATTCAGAAAAACTTAAATTAATTAATCTAGAAATAAAAGGAGAAAGCGGACTAGCTTTTTGGCTTACTGCCATTCTCCCTTTTCTGTTTCCTATTCTTATTATTGGTTTCTTCTTCTGGTTTATGTTTCGTGGCGCCAAACAAGGACAAATGCAAGCATTTACCTTTGGTCGTTCTAAGGCTCGCTTAATTGATCCTAAAGATAAAAAAAATAGAACAACCTTCAAAGACATAGCTGGACTTAAAGAAGCCAAGGAAGAACTTTATGAAATAGTTGATT
>Ga0265595_1001481_pt1 | contig 17908 bp, 18 predicted proteins | sample saktaG_15_FD_190148 | JGI IMG/M metagenome (GOLD analysis project Ga0265595, IMG submission 190148) | Saline water microbial communities from Sakinaw Lake, British Columbia, Canada - sak_2013_06_06_50m | ecosystem: Environmental > Aquatic > Non-marine Saline and Alkaline > Saline ... | reverse complement strand
GTGAAATCCGGGAAATGACCCGTTCCCTCTTTGGGCAGATGGTCAATGTGAGGCCCTGTTCCAATTGTCAGGGTGAAGGCTCAGTCGCGGAGCAGCGCTGTTCTACATGCGAAGGCGATGGTCGCGTCAGAGGAGTACGGGAAATAACGGTTCAGATTCCCGCCGGAGTCAGTAACGGCAATTACATGACCATGAGTGGTGAGGGTAATATCGGCCCGAGAAAAGGGACCCGGGGTGATCTGATCGTAATATTTGAAGAGAAAGAACATGATATATTTATCCGGAATGAGGATCATATTTATGTAAATCTGCATATCTCGACCGCTGAAGCGGCTCTTGGGACTGAAGTGGAAATTCCGACTCTGAACGGCAGAGTGAAACTGACAATTCCCAGTGGTACTCAAAGTGGTAAAATGTTACGCCTTAAACAGAAAGGTATCCCACATCTGCATCATCATGGCCGGGGAGACCAGATCGTACGAGTTCAGGTGGATGTTCCGAAAAATCCCGGCACATCTGAGAAGAAGCTTTATAAAGAACTCCTTGATGTTGAAAAAAGGCGGGGAGCAATAGTAAACCGATTTAGCAAAATCGAATGACCGGATAATGCAAATTTGAGTTGGTGATAAATAGATTTTTATTTATATTCAAAAATGCTAAATTTGACACGCCAGGAAAGATTGGTGATTCAGTTTCTGGCACTGTTCTTTGTAGTTGGAACGGCTATTCATCTAATCAGGGAAAAAACCGACCCGGACGATAAATTGAAAATATCCGGGAAATTTAGTGAAGCCAGTGACTTTATGGCCCGTGCAGAAAAGGTGGATTCAGTATATTTTTCAGATCGGCAGACACCGGAGCCGGAAGTCATTTTGCCACAGACGGTTTCCATGAAACAGAAGATTAATCTGAATCTTGCCACAATTGAAGAGCTGATGAGGTTACCAAAGATTGGAGAGGTAACTGCACAACGGATTATCGATTATCGCACTTCGCATAATGGATTTACAAGCGTTGAAGAATTGGTAAATGTTAAAGGTATCGGCGAAAAAACATTGGAACGAATAAAAAACGAGGTTAGCATTGAGTAAGGAAGTTGAAGAGTACATTGACGACACTCCGATATTTAAACCAACACTGGTAAAAATGTTAAATTATGTTGCCATGTTAATGGCCTTTGTACTTATCATTGTAATCTATGTGCCTTCTGTGATTTGGGAAGAGGAGGACGCAGTACGCGCTGAAGGACGTCGGCGCATGGTGATATTAAATGAAGTCCAAAAATACTATCATCAGATGACCAGTGAATATCAAACCGATCCGGTTAAGGCGATGAACGTCATCAGCGCAGTTCGGGACAGCACCCGGGCAGACAGCAATTATTTTGGCAATCAGAATCTCGCCATTGAGGACGGTAAATTTACATTAAAAGTTCCTAAAAAATTCTATATATATTTTGATACAACATTTGCATTTTCCTATAAAAAGAAAGATACCCTGATTGACACAACCTACAAAGTGACCAAGTGGAATAATGAATTATTTACCTGGGATACACTTTATGTCTTATCAAGCCGGTGGCGTGTTCTTGAATCGGATTCCTCGTATGGCGACGTTGTCGGTGTTGAACAATCTGAGCGCGTAATGGAAAACACCTATTATCGCCCGTATTACCTGACTGAAAGAATTGCAAAGAGTCCCCTGATTGAAGAATTTTATATATTTAGCTCTGACTCAGACGGATACAAGATCAAAGATCCGTTAAAAGGTGAGTATAAAGAACGGAAGTATTTTTTCTTTACATTCAAAGACACCTGCCAGGGGTGGATTGAAAATGATCAGAAGAGCTGGGATAACTAATCAGTAAAACCAGGAAAATCAAATGATTTGCGTTAGTTTCTCTGAAGAATCTGTTCGGTACGGGCAGTTAATTAAAAACGGAGAAGACTACGTTATCGAAACTGTTCAAAAATTTCCTCTGTCAGTTCCGTTTTTACCGGAAAATATATCAAGTCCGGAATTTGCCAATTCGCTGGAGAAGGCATTTCTGGATATTCGTTCAAACCTGCCAAAACCGGATAGTTATGTTGCGGTGACGCTCCCTTCGATCTGGTTTGATATCAGTTCCCAGGCTATTGACGCCGGTATGTCAGAAGATAATTTAGAAGAAGCTCTTAACTGGAAAATAGCCAAACGCCTTGGAACGGTGTATGATAAAAAATTTGTTCAGCACTACCCACTTTCTAAAAAATCCGGATCTGACCAATCTTATTTATCAGTTTCCTATTATAAAGAACTTGGAAAATTGTTCTTGAAAGCATCCCAGGCTGCTGAATTCAATATTCATATAATGGATATCGATCTGTTTAGCGCTGCTTTGGCAATTGATCAATTGGAAGATATTGGTGAAAATGAAAAATGGGCGATATGGTTGGTTAGAGACCAGGTTCATGATCTGATTGTGGTAGATTCAGGTGATTTCAGACAACTGTGCCGTTTTGACTTTTCCGATATGGAAAATTACACCATATTGCATCAAAGTTCTATTGATGATATCGGTGAAAAAGTTATTGCAGATATTAATGGAATCAGGACATTTGAACTGGAGAATTTCAGTGCTGTGGATCGTATTTATTTTTACAGCTATTCTGTCGATTCTGAGTTTTTTAATATGCTGCTGACCTATGATATTAAAAACCTGAAAAACATTGATACTTTTGAGAAATATAAACCGCTGGATCTCTATCAAGAGGATGGCACTGGTACCGGTGCGATGTGCCAATACATTGATTTATTGGGCTTAATGTTTCGTAAAATGCCAAAGGAAGTCAGATGATTCGGCTGAACCTGACAAATCAACCAGGACTCCAATTTATTGATGAATCCGAGCAATTCGATCTTGAAGGTCTTGAACCCGATGAGGTAATCGAAGAGCAAGAGGGCGATTTTCAGGCTAATTCTGATGATGGTGCTCCTGTACCTGTAAAATCAACATCCGTACCCGATTTAAAAGATATTCCTGATATGCCCATGCAACCGAAGTTGGCGAGAAATGTCGACGAATTCCAGATAGATGATGATCTATTTAAATTGGCCGAAGCCAACCTGGACCTGATTGAACAGGCTGAAGAAGAGGAAGCCGGTCCTAGAGAAAAAGTCAAGTCAACTCCTGAACCTGAAGAAAAACCGGAAAAAAAGCACACACAGCATCCGCTGTTCCGATATGGAATTCTGGTGGGAGCAATCATAGTTCTGTTTTTTATCTTATGGTTGTATAAAAATGGACAGCTGAATAAGGAAAAAGTTCGGAAAGCTGCATTGAATGCTACTGCAACGGTTACCGAGAAGGCGTCTGAGAAGGCCACCGATGTAATTCGTACAGCTGATGGTTTGTCCGAAGTGTATGCTGACAAAGCCACCGAGGCTGCCAGCCAGATACCCGGCGTTACCCAACAGTTATCATCGGACGTCGGTGAATTTACACAGCAGATGTCATCAGATATATCAGATGTCCGTCAGCAGATTGCGTCAAAAATACCTGAAGTCCAGACATCCAGGCAGCCAGTAAACCGAGTCTATGGTACCAGTGACCTTTCGATGGATTTGATCCAGCGGGTACAGGTTGGACAGAATAAATTGAATATTGCCGCCGATGTCCTGGCCCAATTTCCGGCAAATTCGAGGCTCCAGTATTTACGTATAAAAAATGACAGACTGAGTTTTATTTTATATGTCAGTAGTGAATATATTGCAGAGCAGATTAAAAATTATTTCATAAGTCAGAGCAAATTTCTGTCCCCGGAAGTCTTTTTTGTAGAACAATCAAATACGGTTGCCGGTAATCCCATAGAAATTATGGCTATCATTCGTTTTCAATCAATGGGTTCAAACGATACAAAGGGCTACAAATATCTGACTGACCGCCAGTTATCTCAGTATGTCTGGCAGGCATCCTTGAAATCCAGTGTGCGATTAAATCCGCTGAAAATTTCAAACAACGATATCACGACTGTTCGTGATGCCGAAATAATCGGAAATGGTATAACTGCAAATGTCATCACAATGATGCGTGAGTTGGCTGTTCAGCGTCATAATATGTCAATGTCAATGCTGTCAATACGAAGCAATACAAGCCGGCCAATCAGTGAAAGTATTCTGGATTTTGATCTGAATTCAGTTATTTATCCCGGCAATATGTAATATGGTTCGAATAATTTCCGGATATTACAAAGGTCACCTTCTCAAAACCAACCACAATCCAAACTTAAGACCCACCAGTGATCGGGTCAAAGAGTCGCTTTTCTCCATTTTAGGAAATATTGAAGACTTACGCGTGATTGATTTATTTGCCGGTTGTGGCAATCTGGGACTGGAAGCCATTTCACGGGGAGCTAAATCCTGTATTATGGTCGAGCAAAATATCCAGCAGATTAAGTTGATACAGGAGAATGTCAGAAAACTGGAGTTAGAAGGGGATATTGAAATCCTGAAAATGGATGTTCTGAAGTTCCTGTCCAATCCGCCGGAAGTCGACCTTATATTAGCTGATCCGCCGTATAAGTATAAATATTTTAATGAGTTATTTGATTTGTTCCTTCAACAGTTTTCAGGGATACGGATTGCTCTGGAAGCCGGAAAAGAGTTAATAATTCCCGAGAAATTGGCAAATTATATTGAGTCACACCGTATCATGGGCGAAACCAGTTTAACTATTATAAAGGCCTAAATGAAACTAGCAATTTATCCCGGTACATTTGATCCCGTAACAAACGGTCACCTGGATATTCTGAAACGGGCGGCCTCGGTTTTTGGAACCGTTTATATCGCTGTTGCGCAAAACATGCATAAGAACCCGCTGTTCACGACTGAAGAGCGCATTGCGATGATTCAAAACTGCACCAGCCAATATCCGAATGTTAAAATTGATCACTTCAAAGGATTAGCTGTTGAATATGCTCAGAAAGTCGGTGCATCAGTTATTATCAGGGGGCTTCGGGCAATTTCCGATTTCGACTATGAATTCCAGATGGCGTTAATGAACCGCCACATGAATGATAATATCGATACGGTTTTTTTCATGCCCCATGAAGATTATACTTATCTGAGTTCCAGCACCGTTCGTGAGATCGTCAGGTTTGGCGGCAATGTCAGTGAATTTGTGCCAGGAATTGTAAAAAATGAATTAATCAGGAAACTCAGGAGCAACGAATGAAATTATTAGAGAATATCCGCAATCAGGCAAAACAGAAAAATAAGCGGATTGTTTTACCCGAAGCGCATGATGAACGTGTCATAAAAGCGGCCGCCATTTTAACCAAAGAGAAGATTGCTTCCGTTATTCTGGTCGGTTCCCAAGATAAAACTCTTCAGATGGCTCAGAAATTAGATGTATCACTTGAAAGTGTTTTAATCATCAATCCGGAAACATCAGAATACATGACGGATTTTGCTGAAGCCTATTACAATAAACGGAAACATAAAGGGGTTACGATTGACCAAGCCCGTAAAATGTTGTTGAATCCGACCTTTTTTGGAGCGATGCTGGTCGAAAAGGATTTGGCTGACGGCTGTGTCTCAGGCGCTGATACCACAACCGGTGATGTACTTCGGGCTGCTTTCCACATTATCGGTACTCATCCCGATACACCGACTGTTTCGAGTGATTTCTTTATGATCACTACCGATGAGAAAAACATCTGGAGTTTTGCCGATTGTGCGGTTCTGCCGGATCCCACCGCGGAGCAACTGGCTGATATTGCTATCGCAACGGCCGATACCCACCGAAATGTTATTAAAGAAGAACCACGAATCGCAATGTTATCCTTTTCCACGAAAGGGAGTGCCAAACATCCACTGGTTGATAAAGTGGTTAAAGCAACTGAACTGGTCAGGCAAAAAAGACCGGATCTGTTGATTGATGGTGAACTGCAACTGGATGCGGCAATTGTCCCTAAAGTGGGAAGCAAGAAAGCGCCTGGCAGTCCAGTAGCCGGTGAAGCGAATGTCCTGATATTTCCGGATCTTCAGGCCGGGAATATCGGATACAAATTAGTACAGCGGATCGCTGGATGTGAAGCCGTCGGTCCGGTTATTCAGGGATTAAAAAAACCGATGAACGATCTTTCCCGGGGCTGCAGCGTTGATGATATTGTAAATGTCGCGGCAATTTTATGTAATATGAGTTAATTTGGAAATATGTTATGCCGACCTATGACTATATTTGTGAAAACTGTGGCTATGAATTTGAATACTTTCAAAGTATGAGTTCCGAGCGGATAAAAATCTGTCCGAAATGTGAACAGAATACCATAATACGGAAAATCAGCGGTGGAACCGGTCTGATATTTAAGGGTTCCGGATTTTATATTACGGATTATACCAATAAAAAAGGCAGTACCAGTTCCCCGGTAAAGGACAAAAAAGATTCTATGGATATGAAACCGAAAGAATCAAAAGAATCAAAGAAGTCTGACTCATAATTATTCAAATGAATTGAATATAAAAAACGCTCTGGCCGTTTAGGACAGAGCGTTTTCGGTGTGTTTAAAAATGATTATATTTTGGATTCGCTGTCACCACTATTCTTTTTCCGATATAAAATAGCGACTGGAATAATTATTAAATATCCGATTAAAAGTACAATTGGTGCGAGTGTTAGGGTCCGGAATGAATAGGTATCACCGCTTGCCATGATAAAATAACCGATAATAATTGTCAGAATACCGACACCAAAGATAATAAAGTTTGTATTTTTCATAGTAAATTGTTCAATAAACGGGGACTGTTTTGCTTTGTCTTTTTTTACTTTTGCCATTCGATCACCTTATGGATTTTGTTAATATCAATCAGATCAAAATATAGTGAATGTTGGTATTACTTGAAATATTTAAAATTGTTCCCGATAGAAATAACAAATCAACCATTTCTTGTGTTGACATCCCTGCTGCAATTGATTAGTTTAAATTCAAGTCGAAACGGAGATTTCATTTGAAAGAAGCACTATGGTGGAAACAGGTAGAAAGTACTATTCTATGTGGATTGTGCCCGCACCACTGTAAAATTGGTGAAAATCGGTTCGGACTATGCAATGTGCGGCAAAACATTGACGGTAAGCTGTATACAATCGCATACGGACATCCTGTCGCTATTCATATAGATCCGATTGAAAAAAAGCCGCTGTATCATTTTTTCCCAGGTTCGAAAATTCTGTCGATTGGAACTATTGGCTGCAATCTGTTTTGTGAATTTTGCCAGAATTGGGACATTGCCCGGGCGACAGCGGAAGATGTGAAGAGTCGTGACATCAATCCTCAGGAGATCATCGAATCCGCGCTGAGTTCCGGTTCTCTTGGGATTGCATTTACCTATAATGAACCGACCGTTTTTGGTGAATATGTCATGGACATTGCGCGTTTAGCTCATGATGCCGGATTGAAGACCGTCATGGTCAGCAACGGATATATTAGTCCCGAAGGAATTAGGGACATTTACCCGCTTATCGATGCTGCCAATATTGATCTGAAAGCATTCTCAAAGGATTTTTATCGGCGTTACTGTCGCGGTGATTTACAATCTGTTCTCGCTGCTCTGATTGAAATTAAAGAACAGGGGACCTTTCTGGAACTGACAACCCTAATAATTCCCGGACTTAATGATAGTGCGACTGAAATCGAGAAAATGACTCGCTGGATTGTCGAAAACCTGGGTGTGGATACACCGTTACATTTTTCAGCATTTCATCCCAGTTTTAAAATGATGCAAGTTCACCAGACGTCGAAAACCGACCTGGATAGTGCCAGGAAAATCGCTATTAACAGTGGTTTGCGTTATATTTATGAGGGAAATGTTGCTGCTTTAGAGGAAAACAATACGTATTGTTATTCATGTGGACGGCTGTTGATTGAACGCCAGGGATATACTGTAGATCAAAAAAACCTGCAAAGTCATATGTGTAGCTGTGGTGCAAAAATAGCTATTGTACAATGACTGGATATTTTAGAAATTACACCGATTAATGTATAAGCAGGAGAAAAGATGCTGACCCGATTAAATATTGAAGTTGACCGTGATGAACTACTTGAATTTAAAGAAGTTCTGCAGAAGTTATCTTTGAGCCAGCCTAGTGTGGAAATCAAATTAAATTCCGTTATCCGCGGGATTTGTCGGCTAATAATCAAGGATATTGACCGATGGGAGACATTTAAAGGTGATAAGTGGTAAAATGCTAATCAAAAAACATTGATAATTTAAATGAGTTTTGTAAATTCGATATTGATATTTTTATGAGGATGTGCAGGAATGGCTGATGAGTTAAAAATCGATTTTGGCAATACACAGAGTTGCAATACTTACCTGATGTCGAAATTTGACGACCTGTTGATGGGAATTAACAATCTATATGGTAAAGAATTGATGAATGAATTGATTCAGCGGCTGGAGAAAACCATTGCCCAATTCCACAAAGATATCAAAATCCTGATATCGGATATTCAAAGTGAAGAAACCAAGCAGTCGTTCCGTTCCGGAATTTCGGTGCTTCCCAAACCTCAAAAAAATGAAACACCGGAAATGGCCGCAGAAACAGCGTCAATGTCTGTCGAGTGATAATTCAAATAATTATTTTATGAAAATATTGAACCGTAAATATGGGAGTAGTTAATGAAAGAACTGATTAAGACTATAGTTTTAGTTTTGCTTGTCGCCGTTTCCGTTTATTTTATCTTCGTCGTGAACAAGGTAAATGATCGGATGGACCAGTTGAATGTAGCTGATTCGGTGCATGTTGTAAACATCGACCGCTTTGATCATAATGTGCATGATCTTGAGCTTCAATTTTTTGGTCGTGGTAGACATATTCAGCAGTTTCAGAAAGATCTGACCGCAATGGATGAAAAATTGGATGAAACTGCCCGTAAATTTGATGTTAAAGTTGATTCACTTGGCCTGATAATCCGGGAATTGAGAATGAACACAGAGGCCGAATTGGCCAACCTGAAACGTGACCAGGAAGATACAGCAAACCGGCTTTCACAATTTCAACGCAATACAAACCGTTCGCTTACCGATATCCAGACTTCGGCCAGTCGTCTGGTTCGTGAGTTGAGTGATCTTGAAAAACGTGTCAAGACACTGGAAACTCCTCCTACGACGGAAACAAAGAAAAAGTGATGATGAACGTAAGAATAAAAAGCATCCGGCGGAACTGATTTATGTCGGGTGCTTTCATCTTTGGAGGGTGAGGGATGAAGCGCTTAGCTTTACTGGTAATAATTAGTATCTATTTGCTTAGCTGTGGTGGCGGTAAAGAAGCGATTTCTGACAGTACGCTACAGGAAGACCAGATCGCTCAATCACTTGTACAACAGGAGGGTGAACGTCCGGGTATTGCTCCGGAATCACTGAACCCCAAAGTACCTCCACAGAAAATTATTTCATCAACTAAAGCAGCTCCAAGTATTGCTGCCTCGAAAGACACTAAACCATCTGAACCCAAAAAGGCTGTAATAGAAGAAACTGTTAAAAAAAACACTGTCGCCGTTGCACTCCCGGAAAAGGTGGTGCAGATCCCAAAAGATACAGTTGTCGCTGTCGTCAAGGAACCCATTCAGATTGCAAAAAAAATCGTTGCTCCAGTTGCTGATATTGTTGAACGGCCGGCGAAACAACCAGTAATGGAACCGACAGGAAGTTTAAATTTCCAGAATCTTACTTTTGATGATATATATTTTGATGATAAATCCACAATGCCCAGTTCAACATTTAATTCGAACTATTACGTTACAATTGGTAAAATCGTAAAAGCCCTACGCACTGATCCTGAAATTAAAGTCCGCATAAATGGTTATACTGATTTTGAAGGATCCGATCAGTTTAATTATGACTTATCGGAAAAACGGGCAAAAACCTTTGGAAAAATATTGCTCGAACTTTTTCCAACGGAAATACAGAGTGAAATTGCACAACGGATTGAAATTAATCCAAAGAGTTCCAGCGATCTGTTGGTGGAAAGTAACAATAAAGCCCGCCGGACACTGAATCGTAGGGTTTCTTTTGAATTATTTTATGGAGAACTTCAGAATAATCCCTATGCTGTCTACATGCGTACTGGCCCATCTACGTCATATAAAGCCAGTTCCCCAGCCACTTCGACAGTGGTGTCCCGATCGAGTTCTGTTCCTGCCTCGATGCAGCAAAAACTCTATGATAAAGCCATGATGTTATTTAATCAGAATCGATATAATGAGTCAATTGAGATCTTTGATGAAATAGTTGCTATTGATCCTAGAAATTCATTAACCGACAACGCCTATTTCTGGATTGGTGAAGCGCTTTATTACCAGAATCGATATACGGATGCACTGCAAACATACCAGAAAGTTTTTGGGGCTGGTGACGGAAATAAAGAAGCGGCTGCGCAAATGCGGCTTGGTTATTGTTATTTTCGCTTAAATCAATTTGACCAAGCGATGATTGAATTCAGGAAAGTGATCAATAATTATCCGGATGCTCCTGAAGAGATACGTCGATCCGAGCTGGTACTGTCAAAAATTAAAAACAATTAATTTTAATAACTTCGGCAGATTTAAAATATTTTTATTATTTGAAATTTGCCGTTTCTTTTTATATTGAAATGGTGGGGATATATAAATCAAGTGTGTTACAGTGCCGGGGGGGGGAATCGAACCCCCATGGACCGAAGTCCGGCGGATTTTGAGTCCGCTGCGTCTACCAATTTCACCACCTCGGCAAAAAGCAGGTAAAATTAAGGTTTCTATCTTGAAAAACAAAAAACATTTACGGGGGGATTGAATTATGTTAGAAAAAAAATTCGATACGATTGCGGAGATGTTCATTTCTGTCACCAATAAATATGCCGATAAAACTGCTTATGGGTATAAAGTAGGTGACGAATGGAAGAGGATGACATTTGCACAGGTTCGCGAAATGGTTGAAAAGATTTCCTATGGGTTAAAATCATTAGGGATCAAACCCGGAGATCACATAGGAATTATTTCGCATAACAGCCATCTGTGGGCCATGTCGGATTACGCAACAGTTTGTGCGCGGGGAGTTTTGGCCACTATCTATCCGACTCTGACAACAAAACAGGTTAAATGGATTGTTCAGCATGCGGAATGCCGGTTTATTTTTGCCGGAGACCAGGAACAAGCAGAAAAGGTGTTATCATTTTTACCGGAGGTAAAGCAGCTTGAGAAGGTTATCGTACTTGATAACACGAAATTCGATAATGAAAATGTGATTCTATTGAGTGATTTGCTTGACATGGGCGAAAAGTATCAGTCTGGACATCCCGGTGAGTTCGAAAAAGATGCCATGTCAATTCATAAAGATGACTTGTTAACAATGATTTATACATCGGGAACTACTGGTGAGCCGAAAGGTGTAATGTTGACGCATGGCAATCTCAGCTCGAATATCGCCGGTAGTCTGGAAGTTATCACGGCTGATGAGAACGATACGTTTTTATCATTTTTACCATTAAGTCATGTTTTTGAAAGAATGGCAGGACATTATTTAGCGACTTCGGTTGGAGCAGAAATCTACTATGCAGAAAGTATCAATACAGTCGCAGATAATATGGGGGAAGTTCACCCCACTTTAATGACTGCCGTTCCAAGATTTTATGAGAAAGTATATTCAAAAATAATTGATAATATTTCTACTGCTTCTTCCATTAAACAAAAATTGTTTTGGTGGTCAATAAACGGTGGGAAAAAAGCAGAAAATCTGCGTGATCATGGCCGTCCGGTTGGTGCATTTCTTGAAACGAAATTAAAAATAGCAAATAAATTGGTGTTTTCGAAATTACAGGAAAAAGTCGGTGGTAAATTAAGATTTTTTGCATCAGGAGGTGCCCCGTTATCTAAAGAGATTGGGAAATTCTTCAAAGCTGCAGGTATATCGATACTTGAAGGGTACGGTTTGACCGAAACGTCGCCGGTTATTTCAATTAATCCGCTGGAAAAGAATAAATTAGGTACCGTTGGTCCTATCCTCTCAAATGTCGAGGTGAAAATAGCTGATGACGGTGAGATATTAACCCGCGGACCGCATATCATGAAAGGGTATTTCAAGAACGACGAAGCCACAGCTGAAGTCATTGATAAGGACGGTTGGTTTTATACCGGTGATATTGGGATGATTGATGAAGATGGATATTTGGCAATTACCGATCGTAAGAAAAATATTATTGTTACTTCCGGTGGTAAGAATGTGGCACCACAGCCTATGGAAAATGTACTGGTAACATCAAAATGGATTGAACAGATACTGGCAATCGGTGATAAACGGAAATTTGTTTCGGCATTCATCGTTCCGTCATTTCCGAATCTTGAAGCCTGGGGAAAAGAAAAAGAGTTAAAGTGGGAAACCAGAGACGAGCTTATTAAATTACCGGAAGTTGAGGAGCTTTATGATCGTGTTATTGAAGAATCAATGGAAGGGTTTGCTCAATTCGAAAAAGTTAAACGTTATGTACTGTTGTCCCAGGAATTTACTATTGAGAGTGGTGAATTGACACCTTCAATGAAAATCCGAAGAAATATTGTAGAGAAGAAATATCAGGATGTCATTAATCAGTTATATGAGGAGGTTGAATAGCGTTGAAAAGCAGTTATAGAGATTCCGGTGTTGATATTCAGGCGGGCAGAGATGCGGTTACAAATATAAAAAATATTGTAAAAGAAACATTTAGCCCAAATGTATTGACCGACATCGGATCTTTTGGCGGCTGTTTTGAATTTCCAGTACAGAAATACAGACAACCCGTGCTGGTTTCCAGTACCGATGGCGTCGGAACAAAATTGATGATTGCCATACAGATGGAACGGTATGATACCGTCGGGCAATGTCTGGTAAATCATTGTGTCAACGATATTTTAACCACCGGAGCACAGCCGCTCTTTTTCCTGGATTATATTGGTTTGGGAAAACTGGAGCCGCCTGTCGTTACTGAAATCGTACAAGGACTCGCAACGGCTTGTAAGGAAAATCATTGTGCATTGATTGGCGGCGAAATGGCCGAAATGCCGGGAATTTATCAGCAAAAAGATTTTGACCTCGCCGGAACGATTACTGGTGTTGCGGAGAAAGACCGGCTTCTGCCACGTAATATCCAGGCTGGCGATGTATTAATCGGCCTTCAGTCCAGCGGATTGCACACCAACGGATATTCGCTGGCTCGTTCCGTGTTACTTAAGCATCATGATTTATCTGAATATATCAAGGAACTGGATGCAGTGCTTGGCGATATATTGTTGAATGTGCACCGTTCATATTTACCAATCATCAAAGATTTGCTCGATAATGATGATCTGCACGGGCTCAGCCATATCACCGGTGGCGGTATCGAAGGGAATACCAGCCGGATTTTGCCCGATGGTTTAGGCCTAGATATCGATTGGGATTCATGGGAATGGTTGCCGATATTTTCCTATATTCAGCGCTTGGGGAATGTTGACAATGAGGAAATGCGCCAAGTGTTTAACCTAGGGATTGGCCTGATTTTGATTGTTGACAGTTCAGCACAGGATGTTATTCTTAATAATCTCAGGAAAAAAGGTGAAAAACCGATCGAGATCGGCCGGATAAAATAGAGTTTAAGATCTGGTAAATATGAGTAATAATCAGAAACGCAAGAAAATTGCCGTTTTAGGGGCCGGTAGTTGGGGAACCACGGTTGCCATTCATCTTCATAAATTAGATTTACATGTTATGATGTGGGAATATTTTCCCGAGAATGTTGCTTTCATGAATAAAACCCGTCGGAATCCGCTATTGACCGGTATTCCAATTCCCGATGAAATAATCATTTCCAATGATTTGAGCGAGACTATTAAAGATGCTGAAAGTATCATTGTCGCAGTACCGTCTCATACCATGCGGGATTTGCTGGGTAATGTCAAAGGTTTAATCGCTGATGATGTTATTATCGTCAATCTCTCCAAAGGAATCGAAGAGCATACCCTCTATCGGATGAGTGAGTTAATCCACCATATTCTCAATCACCCGGTTGAAAAAATTGTAACACTTAGCGGACCCAGCCACGCAGAAGAAGTATCCCGGGAAGTGCCGACCGCAATTGTTGCAGCGTCAAGTGACATCGACAGTGCGCGGTATGTTCAGAATTTGTTTAACTCGAGCTATTTAAGAGTTTACACCAGTGCGGATATCATTGGTGTTGAATTGGGCGGTTCTATTAAAAATATTATCGCGATTGCTTCCGGAATCTGTGATGGACTGGGTTTGGGTGATAATTCTAAGGCGGCATTGATTACTCGGGGATTGATGGAAATTATCCGGATGGGAGTTCAACTCGGTGCCAAGGAGGCAACCTTTGCCGGTCTCAGTGGTGTTGGTGATCTGATTGTAACTTGCGGCAGTAAGCATAGCCGGAACCGATACGTGGGTGAGGAGATTGGAAAGGGTCGAAATCTGGATGATATATTAAAGGGAATGTCAATGGTTGCCGAGGGAGTGCATACCTGCATGACGGTTCACCAGATGATTGAAAAATATCATATTTTGATGCCCATCTCCACTGAAATTTATATGGTTTTATTTGAGGGAAAAAACCCCCGAACTGCTCTGATTGACCTGATGACAAGGGATCCGGTCGATGAATGGCACTCCATTTCGAATGCATGATGAAGAATACCGTATTATTTTTAAGTACCTTTTTCTCATTCATTCTGTCTGCTGCACCGCTAACTATTTCCGGTCCGACACCAACGTGCGGTTTTCCGCTTGTACGTTCTAAAACAGGCGAAATAATTATCAAAAGCCGCCTGGAAAAACCCATGGCCGGCGATACTACTTTCTTTATCTATGAAGATATAACTGCCTCAACACCAACAATGATTGAGGTATCTTTTAAAAAGTTAAAAGAAGAAGGTAGCGTTGTTGTTTATGTTGAATTAGCGGAATATGACGGTGGCCGGGTTACTTTTGATGATGCCGGTCATATAATTGATGCGTTGCTATATGAGACGCCACCAGGATCGGTTAATCCCAGCAAGGGAATTTTGGCGAATGAGATCGATATATTTGGCGAGATACCGGATGTTGATAATAATGGAAAACTACTCGTATTATTGACCAATATCCGGGATAATTATGACGAAGAAGAAAATCCGGTATATGTTGCGGGTTATTTCGATCCAAGGGACCAGATTAGTGGTTCCGGGAATGGGAATTTTGGCGATATTATGTACATTGATACCAACCCGGCGAAAATGTATGACGAAAACACACTCGCAATTGTCGCCCATGAATTACAGCATCTTATTCATTATGGCGTTGACGATGATGAAAGTACCTGGCTGAATGAGGGGATGTCTGAATTTGCGATGTTTATATTGGGATTTGATTCGCGTTCCTATGGCACGTTTTTACGTGAAACAAATCGTTCATTAACCAGTTTTGATAACAGCATCGCCGATTACGCCAAGGTCGGATTATGGACACTGTATTGCTATACACAGTTTGGTTTGGAATTTATTAAAGATGTGCATGGAGAAATCTCGAATTCACTGGATAGTTACGGTCGCGTCCTGGCAAGTCACGGACTGACGATTGATACCGATAGACTGATGCGGAATTGGTTTGTCGCTAATTTGATAAATGACTCCAATATTGACGATGGAGTTTACGGATATGGCGATATTCAAATTTCCGAAGTGCACTCTGATTATTTTTACGGTAGTTTTCCAGCAGGTGATGAGATCGATTTGTCGGTAAAGAATTCAGCCGCCCAATACATCCAGTTTTTCGCTGGTAAGAATCTTCGTTTTAATCTGGATTTTACAGTGGATTTGGATTTTAAAATGGCTATTGTTAAAGAAGGCAGCGAACCTTCCGTTGAATTTGTGAATCTGAGTAGCCGCCCGTATTATTATGACGATCCGCTTTTTGGAATATCCTGCAGCAAGCTGACATTTATACCCTATTGGACAAAAATATCCACACTTGATAAGAAAAAAAATATCAGTTTTTCGGCTCAGATTGTGGGTGGTGTGGAGGAAACTGAAATTGTATACGATAATAAATTGACGTATTATATTCAGTTAAATTACGCAAAGGCTGCCGAAAAATTTACCGCTTCATATGGCGCGTCTTATCGTTTGGCTGGAGTCAAATTCAATGCAGCCGGTGACGCTTCTATCACAATTCGAATATTTGAGTATCTCAATCAATATCCGACCGTAAAATATGATATCGTTCCAAGCCCTGGTGAATGGACCAGCTTTTATCTTCCTGATGCTGTTCCGATACCAGCATCAAAGGATATATTTGTTTCTGTAGGTAGTTACGATCGAAATCAAAGCATGGGATATAGTGAAACCCGGGCAGGAAATGGCCGCGCTTATCTTGATATCGGTGGTGGCTACAGGGACCTCAATGATTATGAAGTTGCCGGTTCGAGCTTGGATGGTGACTGGATGATCGGCGCAATTCTGCATAGTGATATCGAAGTGGATCCTGATATTGAAGTATCACCGCCGATTCTCTATTTTTGGGAAAGTGAATACTCAAAACAGTTTGAACTCCGAAACCTGGGAAGTGGTTCAATTAACTGGCATATAATATCTCTGATTCCCGACTGGATGACACTCTCATTGACGGAAGGTTCCAGTTTGCTTGCATTGCAACGAGTAAACGTATCTGTTAACCGAAATATTTTAAATCCTGGATTGTACAATCAATTGCTTGAAATTGAATCATCGGCCGGTTTGGATTCGGTGTTGATTTCGGTAATGGAGCGGAATCTGTACGCTTCCCAGACGGGCCTGTTTTTTAATGATCTGGATTTTTCAAATTCCGTGATAAAAAAATCGATGAAAGTCATCAATATTGGAAACAACGACGGTGAATTTATTTTAAAAAGCACTGAAGATGCACTGGTATTTTATCCGGATCGTGGCCGCGTTGCAACAACCGATACAATCAGCGTTGATGTCCTGATCGATTCCGAAAATATTCAGACGTCTCAAATCCCGTTTTCTTTCTTTAATGGAATTGACACACTTGACTATGTATTTAGTTTTACTGATTCTCTAAATGTACCAGATAAATCCTTGAAGCTGTTTCCCGTCATTCCAAATCCCTATATTACTTCGAATGGTGCTCTTGCCCAGATTCGATTCCGATGTACGGATGTTTCCCGGGCAACCTTGCAGATTTTCAATATTCGTGGTGAACAGGTTCAATACCTGAAAATAAACAATCCTGAGACCGGTTTGCATATCTATGCCTGGGACGGTAAGAATCGCAACGGCCACCGGGTGAGCAGCGGCGTCTATTTTATTACACTTCAACAGCGAAATAAGACCACAACCCAAAAAATGCTGTTATTGAATTAGGAGAATCAACTATGATTGATATTGGCCGTTTTCATAATTTGCCAGTTATAAAGACCGTCGATTTCGATGCTTACCTGGATGCCGGTGAGGACATTGAAATTCTTTTGCCTCGAAAAGATATACCAGAAACCTGTGAAGTCGGTGATAAAATTGAGGTTTTTGTTTATCATGATTCCGATGAACGCTTGATTGCAACAACGCAGAAACCGTTGGCAGTTGTCAGCCAAATCGCTTTTCTGATGGTAAAATCCGTGACCAAAGTTGGAGCATTTCTGGACTGGGGACTTCCCAGGGACCTGTTTGTCCCGTTTCGTGAGCAGCAACAGAAGATGGTGGCCGGTCAAACCTATGCTGTATATGTCTATATTGACGAGAAAAGCAACCGGATTGCTGCGTCGTCGCGGATTGATGGATTTCTCAAAGACCAATCGCCCGAATTCGAAGAAGCCCAGGAAGTTGAACTGATCATTGTCGATTCAACGCCGCTGGGGTATAAAGCCATCATTGATAATCGCTGGATCGGAATT
>Ga0265595_1001480_pt1 | contig 17914 bp, 13 predicted proteins | sample saktaG_15_FD_190148 | JGI IMG/M metagenome (GOLD analysis project Ga0265595, IMG submission 190148) | Saline water microbial communities from Sakinaw Lake, British Columbia, Canada - sak_2013_06_06_50m | ecosystem: Environmental > Aquatic > Non-marine Saline and Alkaline > Saline ... | reverse complement strand
TCGAGCAAAGCGAGAAATCTTAATTCTTAATAAATTTAACATGTTAAGATTCCTCACATTCGTTCGGAATGACAGTTTACCCTATTACGACACAGTCTCTACGCGGGAATGACAGACTTTTTACGAAAGCATCAAATTTAGCAAAGTATAAAAAAATACGGCTTGTGTGTCAAGCAAGACGTAATTGAACTGAACAGCGAGCGCTAACCCCGTTGCTTGCAGCGGGGTTAGCGAGCGAATAAAATCAACAATTCTTCGAAGAATCACGTAAGTAAATTTCCTTAACAGTCGGAGATTTCCCGTAGCTTGCTGCGGGGAGCTTCAAAAGTAATTTAATATCCCCTGACAGGACTACATAAATTTTAATATGACAATTTACAGAAACTTTCGGGCTATTTGATGTTTATCCTTCCTTCCAACTTCGGATCAATGGGAATGTTTTTCTTTATGTATAAGAATAACAGATCGACTACTGAAAAGGTTGTATCCTTTTTGTTTTTAATGTCCCGGAATATATAATAGCCGTCTCCACCATTTGCCAGCCAGGAATTCATTAAAACGTTGTATTCCTTATTTTTCTCGATGGGTTTCCACGCTCCATTTTCTAAAATCTCAGCCTTTACTATCCTCTTTCCCTTTGAAAGAATTGTTTTGACATCTCTACCATCATATACGGCGCAAAAAGGCTTATTTGTTGTATCAATATCCAGTCTTACTCCGCTCACCTGCAAAAAACCTCCTTCCTGCGCTCTACTGCCTCCCGAACATTCATCACCTGGAACCCTAAGTGAAGATGCGCTTATTTCAAGGACCTGAAGCAGTTCAGCGCCGGTTAATGTGGCCTCCATCACCGTGTCTCCAAAGGGATAGATTTCAAGCAGGTCTTTAAGAGTTACGTGACCTGCAGGATACACCCTGTCCCCCCGTATAGCACCGCCGTTAATAAGCGCCACATCGACATCTTTTCCCTTCGTTTTGAACCAATGTATCCATGAATCTGTTATTAAATTTCCAAGGATCGATTCTTTTTTTCTGACTGAGTCTTTACGTGCATCTAAGTCAGTTAAACTAATTCCGATCGGTTTTTTCAAATTTTTATTGTATTTATCTACATATACATCTAAAAATTCTTTTGTTTTTTCATCTTTCCCCACGCTTTTATCGAGCACCACCGTCTGCCATCTTGAATTATTCACCTTACCGTTAAAGTTGAATCGTAAAACGCCCATTTTCTCACCACAAGCACCATCCTGGACTATTACTGTCTTCCAGCCGTTCGGACCCTCCACAGTTTCATAAACGTATTCATGGCTATGTCCACCAACAATAACGTGTATCCCCTCTACTTTTTTTGCCAATTCACGATCCAATGGCGTGCCTATGTGTGTAAGGGCAACTATCATCGTTGCCCCTTCTCTCTTCAATGTTTTCACCATTTCTTTAGCAACCTTAACAATATCCTTATCAACACAAACTTCTTCTCCTACGCTACTGACTTCCGATAGTTCCGGCGTCATTAAGCCAAACACCCCAACCTTCAAGTTGTTGATTTCTTTGATAATATACGGCTTAATCAGTTGAGACAGGGCTTCGTTTCTGATTATAAGATTGGACGATACGATATCGAACCTGGCATTTTTAATTGCATTCGCATAAATATCCACTCCAAAATCAAACTCATGATTGCCCGGTGTGACTACATCGTATCCGGCCATATTCATAGCCTTGATTTCCGGAATCCCTTTGAACTTATCGTAAAAAGCGCCTATCAAGTCGTCTCCTGTTGATACGAAAAGCGAACAGTCAACTTCAGATTCAATTTTTTTTGCCAGTGATGAAATTCTTCCCAGCCCGCCCACTGCAATTTTTTGATCCTTTCCATCTACTTTTATTTTAGTATCATAAGGTACTATCTTACTCTGAAGATCTGCCGTTGTTATTATCGCCACTTCTACGCTCCTGCGGCATCCCGCAATGACAGTAGCAATGAGTAACATGACCGATAAGACTATTACCACGGCTTTTATTGTACTTTTTGACGGTTTAATCATTATCTGAACTCCATAAATCAGGCAGATACAGCTTGATAGAGTTCTTTCGCATGATAAGAACTCCGGACAAACGGCCCGCTTGTAACTCCAGAAAAACCCATTTCGAGAGCGGTTTTCCGCCAGTCATCAAATTCATCAGGATGAATAAAACGTTCCACCGGCAGGTGCTCCTTTGTTGGTTGAAGATATTGGCCCAGTGTCAGTATGCCGCAGCCCGCATCAAGAAGATCCTGAAGAGCATTACGAATTTCTTCGGAAGATTCTCCCAGGCCGAGCATGATGCCCGATTTGGTAAAAATGGCAGAATCATATTTTTGCGCATTTTTTAAGAGCTCCAGTGAGCGGCGGTACACGGCATCAGGCCTAACCGATGGATAAAGACGCGAAACCGTCTCTATGTTATGGTTCAAAACGTTTGGCCGAACTTCCAGAACCGTTCGAAGCGCATCTTCATTCCCCTGAAAATCAGGTATTAAGACCTCCACAAGCATATCAGGTACCTTTTTACGAATTTCCTTAATCGTTTCCGCGAAAAAAACGGCTCCACCGTCCGGGAGATCATCCCGGGTGACGGAAGTAACGACCACGTAATCCAGCTCCATGCTTTGTACCGCCTCGGCAACCCTTTTAGGTTCACCGGGATCAGGCGGTTCTGATGGTCCATGGGCCACTGCGCAGAAACGGCAGTTGCGTGTGCAGCGGGAACCCATAATCAGAAAAGTCGCAGTATGCCGGGAAAAGCATTCCCAGAGATTGGGGCACCTGGCTTCCTGGCAGACGGTATGGAGCCTGCCTTCTTTGAGCATGGTCCTGACTTTTTCATAGTCTGCTCCAGTTGGAAGGCTTCGTCTGAGCCAGCGGGGTTTGGGAACCCGTGCTTTTGTTTCTCTGTGCTGAACCATTATGCCTTCAAATTTATTTCATTATGCGGGGCTTTTCAAAAGATTCTGCAGCTCCGACAGGTTTATATTTACAAGCTCAACCCTGAAAACCGCCTCGATATGATTCTTAACGGCCTTGTAAACCTGATTCATGGGTATACTATGTGAAAGTTCCCGTTCCATCGATGTCACACCGACACGCTGCAGACCGCAGGGATTTATCCACTTAAAATGTTTCAATGAGAGGTTGACGTTAAACGCGAAACCGTGGAAAGAAACCCCCCGGCGAATAGCTATACCAACGCTCCCCAGCTTATTATTGCCGACCCAGATTCCCCTGTTTATGGGATTACGCTCAGCCGTAATTCCCCAATCTCCGGCCGTCCGAATCATAATCTCTTCGAGACCCGTAACATAATCAACCACACTCAGCCCAACTTCTTTCAGGTCAAGAATAGGATACACAACGAGCTGGCCGGGACCATGAAAGGTGATGTCACCGCCACGCTCCACCCGTATTACCGGAATTTTCGATTCTTCCAGAAATGCCCCCGATACAATCAGGTTCTTCTCCCCTCCCCTGCGGCCAAGGGTAAAAACAGGGGGGTGCTCAAGCAACAAGATAATATCAGAATCAATGACCCTCTCTTTTCTCGCAGCCACAAGACGATGCTGCAGATCCAGCGCATCCCTGTACTGAATGGCAGGCAGTTCTGCGCAAAGCCACGTTTTTAGTTGCGGATTTTGAGTTTCGGGTTTCAAAGTTCTAAAATACCCCCTGACCAAAAGTGTTGATGCTTTCGCAAAAAGTCCAAATCTTGTCATTCCCGCGCAGGCGGGAGTCTATAACACCTTACAATAACTGGATTCCCGCCTGCGCGGGAATAACAGAGAGAAACGAAATCCGACTTTTTACGAAACCGTCACATGTTAAGCGAGGAAAATCTTTTCCAGATCAGCCGCTGTGAGCTGGTTCCTTGCCTTTATGGTTCGTTTGCCATCTAAAAGTCCCGTTTCGATGCAGTTTCCATAAATCGAGCAGTTCCCTTCTGCGTCGGGTGTATAGCCCTTGCAGACTCGAAGCACATCGGGAGATATTTCGTCTATGAGGATGATCTTGCCGTCGCCCTCTTTCAGGCGGCCCAGCTCGAATTTGCCGTCTATTATATGAAGTCCCTTGGCTTCGAATTCGTCCGAAACCACAATAGCTATATCCTTCACGAGTTTGTTGACATAGGTTATTTCATCGCCGGTCATAACGCCTGCTTCTTCAAGTGCGTCAAATGTTATCAGAACGTCGCTTGCCCCCTTAGTCCATGCCTCTACAATTTTGTGGAGATTTTTCCCCGGTTTCACAAAAGGATACCGCCTCCAAAAACTTCCCTGGGCGTTATTCCGCCAGGTAAATTCAAGGTTATTCAGCGGTTCCGATCCCTCGAATTCTGGGGCCTGAACGGGCATGCTTATAGGTGTTGCCGGTTCCACGATCATGACGTTGTCGTCGACGGTGTCAATATAATGGGACGGGATGTTGTGTTCTTTCAAAAGCCTGAAAAAATATGTAACGAATTTACAGACTATGGCGCCCTTACCGGGGATTTCTCCGATGACCACATCGTATCCAGGGTCAAATACGAGTTTCCCGTTTTCTATGTACCCAGTTCCCCGGTCGGTGAAAACGAAACGATATTTGCCCGCATAGGGTCCGTCCTGGATTTCATAGACGTCCTTGGATTTTCCACTATAAACTAATCTATCTTCTGACATTAAAAAACCCTCCTTGCAGATTTCTGTTTTATCTGTTTCATACCATACGAAAGATTTCCATTCCCACTACCATAACAGAATTTAAAATTCAAAATATTATGCTGCCTATCGTGATGTGGAGCGGAAATCGGACTGCTTCTAATTCGTTTCTAATTTTACTTCTGAATGAAGAAAAAACAGAAGGTATATGAGCAGCGATAATTTTGTAAAGTGAAGCTCCCCACCCTGTGGACGGGGAGCTTCAATCAGTTGTCCTTATTTATAAGATTAACAATTATTTTTGCTATGACGTCCTTTTCCTTCGGATCACTCATGGCAATCATCAAAGTCAATGCAACTAAAGCGTTATCTGCTATGCGTTTCGTTCCATCAGATTTATAGAGCAGGCCATTCCGTTCGAGAAACCAGGTAAAAATAGCAGCGGCGATACGCTTATTCCCGTCTACAAATGAATGATTTTTCACAATGAAATACAGAAGATGTGCTGCTTTTTCTTCAATGCTGGGATAGAGATCCTTACCGTCGAAAGTCTGGCAAATCGTATCCAGAGAACTGCCGAACGAATTATCCTTTTCACGTCCAAACAGCTTGGAATCACTCAATTTTCCCTGCATTGTCTTAATCGCGCCTTTTGCTTCTTCATATGAAATTCGTTTTGCCGTCTGATCAGATATATGTGTTAAATCAAGTTTCCCGTAGTCGTATCGATCAAGCGTATCCAGAGCATAGCTGAAATCACCAATAACCCTCAGGAGACCTTCAGATTCAGAAACGGAGAGCAATTTGCGATCAACTATATTATCGATAAGCTTAATCGATTGTTTAAGTGCCTCATATTTTTCAATCTGTGATTGTAATCTCTTTTCATTCAGCGCATAGCCCGTGACAAGATAATCTTTCAGTATTTTATTGGCCCAGATGCGGAATTGGGTGCCTCTTTGTGATTTTACTCGATATCCGACAGAGATAATGGCATCAAGACTATAATAATTAACATTATAAGATTTACCGTCACGGGCAGTTGTCCGGAAATTCCGGACAACTGAACTTTCCTGCAGTTCATCTTCTCTAAAAATATTGCGAATGTGTTCGGAAATTGTTCTTTTGTTTTTCTCGAACAATTGACCCATTTGTTCCTGGTTAAGCCAGACGGTTTCTTCGACCAGACTAACTTCCAAAGATGCCTGCCCGTCTTCCGTCTGATATATAACTATTTTCCCTGTTTTTATTTGTTTATTCATATGTCAGTATTACCTTGCTGCCTGAAATATTTGTTCTCATTATTTAAGTATTGCGTTCCCGGAATTCCCCATAAAATTTTTTGGAAATTTTAAATAAGTATCCTTGCCTCCGGATTACCAAGAAATTGGCAGCAAAAACTTGACTCAGTTTAAATATTATTTAAACTGAAATCCTTCTGTTTTCAATTTAGCTAATAACTTCATTAAATACATGCTTTGTCTTTCTGAAGGTATTCTTTCAGGTATTCTGACAGCGGCCTGCAGAATACCCATATCCTTTTCGTTTAAGAGTTTTCGGGAAAATCCCCAAACGCTAAGTTCTTTCCATTTTTCAGGGCCTAAATTTAGGACCTTTTTTTGGGCAGTTATTCCGTCATCAATCTTTTGAATCTTTTTTGCATCTTTCTCGTCAGTTGCTGCCATTTCCTTTCCAATTAGTTCACTAATAAATGCCTCGCTTAACTCCATATCAAACGCTTTCACCTTTAACCAGCACCCCTCCTTTTTGCACCACTCTGTTACGTTAGAAATATGTCCTGGTGTATCAGTTATTATCCCATGAATTTTATATGAAATATCTTCTATAGTTTTACAAAATTCACTGCTTATCTTCTGCTTTTTCCAAATTTCCAAAAAGTCAACAACCTTTTTCAATTTGGCGACTTTATTCGCTATCCAAGCTATTGAATAAGCCACAATTTGTGCTCTGTACCCACCTCCATACCAATCCTGTTTCAGAATCATTTTTTCTACTTTTCTAAAAACAATCGCTTTTGCTACTAGATTTTTAAAAAACAGTTCATTGAATTCTTCTGGATCTTTATCCCACCTCTTACCGATCTCAGACGCATAGGCTGCAAAATTCTTCTGAGCTCCCATGCTTAGGATATGGGGGCAATCCTCCCATGCATTTTCAAATTTAGCTATATCCGTTTTAGTAAACATCTGGAATTTGGGATACTCGGCCTTGAATTTATTCTTCACGGCTGGACTAAAGTGAGACTGTGCATCCAGATACTGTCCCCGAGCTCTCTCATAAAACCATTTTGTCTCTCGAAGAGCATCTTTCTGTGGTGGCGCCCAGAGTCGGCGAGAAAATTCTTCCATTAGAATATGAAAAGGATGATTTGAAAAAAAATCAGCTGCGTTTACTTTATTCTGAGTATTAGCGTATTCAGATATTTTTGGGACGACAACTTCGCTTTTTTCGTCATCAACGATGGATAGCTTCAACTGGACAAAGATCTGCTCGAGTGGAGCTTTGTCTTTTTTGTTTGTATTAAAAAGAGAGGCGGTCGTCTGACCTCCATTGACAATTTGAAAGTCCCTTATCCGTCGGACACATAGACCTCTATCGTTTTGTTCAGTGACTACTTCCTTTGCTGTCGCAGTGATTCCGTTATTATAAGCAAAGAACATACCGGGCTCATTCATGATCGTTACTCTAAGGCCTTTGTTTACCTTTCCTCTAGCTTGGAGAAAACAGCGGACATTCTGTTCAAGAAGCCTCCCCCCATATTTTCCATAAAGATCTGCAAGTATTTCACCTGGCATAACAATTAAATAGGATTCATAATCTTCATTATTAAGGTGGGCTGGCAAGCACTGCAAACCATTTCCATATAATTCTACAAAATCAACAACTAAATCTTCTTTCGCCCCACGTGATGCCTGCAGGCGGTAGAAGCGGGACAAATCCCAGATATGATAATGTAAGACCCAGTCCCTATGTGCTTGTTCCTCAAGTGATTGTATCCGTTCGCTTAGTTTTCTTTCTGAAAGAAGATACAGATTAACTTTTGAATAGCTCCTCTGACGATCACACAGGTCCCGGGACAATCCATAACCTTGGGATGTTTCTTCAAGTTCCTCATAAAGATGCTTATCTACACTGCTGATGAAGAAGTTCTCCAGCCTTTTAAAAATGCTCACGACTTCTGTTTTGTTTAGAGACTCAGGACTCGCTCTGTTTTTAAAATCAACGATGAACATGTCGATTGCAGCTTCATCTTCCCTGAACCAGTATCCATCAACTCTCATTCCTCTCGGTGCTCTGTAATGACATGATTCATATCCTTCAATAACGCCTGAATCCTCCAGTTCACAAGCAAGGTTCAGGGCGAATTCTGCCTCCAGAAAATCCTGGCGAGCCTCCGAGCCTACTAGGACTTCCTGCCTAAAGTCATGGTAGTACTCTTCCAGAGTCATTTCGTGCATCCTTTACCTCCAATCATCTGGAAACACGCATTTGAAGTCGTTTAGCGAGCTAAGCATCAGGTCATAAGACACGTTTGTAAGTCCTTCAGCTATAGTGTCAGGTGTTATTCGTGGAAATCCATCTCTCACTTCAAAGGTTTTCTGACTTGTAACAGAAAAACAGGGAAAATCATAATCCTGCGATTCCATATACCCAGCTTCGATGAGTCTGTTGTCGAAAAGATCTCGATTGCCTGATTCACGAATTAAGTTTCTGACTTCAGTGACGATCTGGTTCAGCGACAGCCCGTGACCAGAGTCGTGGAAGACGGCAAGAGAAAAAACCTGCAGAAAAAGTCTGTCAAGGTGTGTAACAAGTTGATTTTCAGATGATATTCTGATGCTGTTTGCTGTTGATTTTGAGGTAGATTTAACTTCGACCGCATAGTTACCCAGAACGAAGTCATGCGGGCCTCCGAGAGGTCCTTTCCAACCCTCAAGCACAACCAGTTGTTCTTCATTCTGGCTGAGCAGGTTTTTAAGAAATTCAAGCTCTGCATATAGTCCCTGGATCTCATGCTCGGTCAATAGTGGACTTCTTTTTCTGCTCAAAAAAGATTTCCATCTTTGAAGTCTTGTATGAATAATTTCTAAAGCGGTTTTCTGTCCTTTAATCTTTTTTGTATGTTCAATAAGATCCCTGCAAAGCCTGTAGAATATATCAGAATCTTCCCTCCTCTGAAGAGTTAGAACAAAAAAGCATTCTTCAGTTGACTCATTGTGTCTGATATCTGTTTTAACACCTTTGAGGTCAATGGATCTCTTTATAAGAAATGAGGTAAACTCTTTATTAATTTCCAGAAGCATAAGACAAGAACCAGCTTGATCCTTTCCCCAAAAGAAATTATGGGGGTGTTCAGGGTCAACACGGGTAACGTTGAATCCGGTTTCAGGTTGGGCTATCTTGGACCAAGGGTCATGGATTTCAGATGTCATAATCATCCTCTTCGTCCGGAGAATCTATCATATCGTTTTCAAGCCACACCTTATTAACAACACAATCAACGGATCTGTATTGGCCAGTGGCAGGAAAGCTGAAGCCAACGGCTGGAACTGTCTCAGCAATAGTTTCTTTATGCTCACCTGTTTTATTAAAGAGCTCAAGCAGATGGAGCATGAGCAAGGGCCTGCCTCTGACATCTCTATGTCGATAATCTCTATCAGCAGGTTTTTCTTTTCCGTTTTCTCTAGCCACTCTAAAGGCTCTTTCAATCTCTTCCTTATCAAGTCCCACACCTTCAATGTTCGTACCTGATACTTTCTGTTTGTTGCCAACATACCAGCCGGCCTCAATACTGGGGACTTTAATCAAACCATTGATTCTTCCGACTTGACGCGTCTGAACAGCCATCGGAAGTTCTTTATGTGAAGTACCCGATCCAACTAGTGTAATAAATGCGATGTCCCAGTATTTATGTACATCTGAGACTTCCCGGGAATAACTTAGAAATCCATCCTTCAGTCCTTGAAGTTCTCTGTGAAAACGAAAACTACCAACGAAATCCAGAACAAAATCCAGTGGTACCTTTCGCCACACGGTGCTGCCTTTAGAAACATGTTCTGATATAACTGGTTCGCCAACTCCCTCGCGGAGTTTTTTGTAAAGTTTTATAATTTCATTGAGATTTTTTCTATTAATATCTGCATCAGCTGGAAGTACATGAGTTTCTCTTTGCGTACCGTCATAACTTACCTTGAAAGTCATCTTTGTAGCATGTCGCATTTTATTCAAGGCAGTGACAATCAGCGTATCAGGATGAGCCCTGACATACAGGCCGAAATCTTTGGGACTGAACCCGTCCCTTCGCATCTGTTTAACCTGCTGTCTGAGATCCTCAGTTGCTTCTGCAATGTGTGCATACCAGCCCTGTGAATCTTCTGAGAGATATACACGGCATAAATCCTCATATCCAGGGCGGTAACCAAACCAGCGGCCCATCTGCATAAGTGTGTCATACATTTTTGAATTTCTGTACATGTAGCTGACAGTCAGTCCTTCCAAGGTAAGGCCACGAGAGAGACTGAGACCACCAATTGCGAGAGCCGTGAGGGCATCTCCAGTTTCATCATATTTAGTGTAGTCTAGGGCTTCATCAGACTTGCTGTTCACAAGGTAGATTTTTACATCTTCTGCGGCTTCATGCAGCTTTAGCTGGGTATCGTTCCAATTTTCCGGACAATTACTGAATTCATGGTTGAAGCGTTCATTCAGGCTTAACATAACACTGTTTCGAAGTGCATCTTTGACAGGTTTGCGGTAATTACTGAAAATAGCATTTTTTATTTCACTCAAGTAATATGATGCATGCTCTCTTATCTGCTTCTGGATATCAACAAACCTTGAGACGTTTAACATCATTGAGCAGTGCTTGTTATTATGCTTTCTAATACATCTTATTGCACGTGCAAGAATAAATATCTGTATTGCCTCTTTTGCAGAAGGCGGAAGGTCGGGTATGGTAGAATGCCTGTTATGTGAGAAAGGGACATAGTTATCAGCATCTGATATTTTCCTCAGTACTTGGCCGCTTATTTCGTCATCGAGAAAAATCTTATCAGCCCCCAAATAATTCGAGGGGGCATCAAGGCAGTAAATAAAATTTCTCGGGAAAAGATCATCTCCGAGCATTTCGCCTTCATCATCAGGATTTATGAAGATATTTGCAAATGGTGTTGCAGTGTAGCCTACAAAACAGCTTTTTTTAAAAAGTTTAAGCAGTTGTCGGAGCCATGCGTTTGTTTTAGTCGGATCAAGGTCTGGTTTATTTGTATTGACAGATGCGTTATCAGCTTCATCATCAATCAGCAGCATCGGGATATTAGAAATCTGTCCATCTTGATCGGCGTTAAGATCCCTGAGCCACTCGAATACGTTTCGGAGGGTTGTGACATTTTTTTTAATAACCAGTATTGCAGGTCTTCCAGCACTTTCATATAATTCTAGGTCCGCTGAATTGGCCGCAGCAAATTTTTTGCTGAAATCACTGGTAATATTTGTCAAGGGAACAGGGAATTTCCGATTCTTATTTCTCTCCCCTACTCCAGTGCGAATTCGCTTGTCCCCATCACCTGTAATGCCCACAAAGCCAGCATCTATTCGTTGCTGAGTCTGTTTCCTGAGGATGTTATGAATACCTGCAATGACAATTATGAAACGGTAACCTGCATCAGCAGCCTTAGATATAAGACCGATGTAATTTGCTGTTTTTCCAGACTGGACATGACCAATAACGAGGCCTCTTCTATCCCATTTCCCAAGGGCTTCGGGGTCTTTCAGCAGACCAAGAATCTTGTCAGTCACCTCTCCGAGAGTATGAACAACTTTATCTCCCCACCCTTCTTCAATTAAAAGGTGTTCTCTGTATTCATTCCAGTAATCATAAGAAATATCTTTTTTTTCTATCCACTCTTCATCATGATTATCATTTTTATCAACCAAGGAAACTCCTTCATCCATGGTGGTCACAAGCCTAGACTCAACTTTTCTAATTACCTCTTCAATAATATCATTATCGACAGAATGCTCCATGGCCAGCTTTCGAGCGGTTTCTTCTATTTTCAATCTGTTAAGTGGCAGTTCACAATTTTTGCAGAAGAGCAATACAATTAACTCAAAATCTTCTTTAAGCATAAAATTTCTCCCTTATGAACGCTTCAATTACATTCTCATACTCACAGAAAGGTTTTACAGAAATCACTGTCTCTCTAAAAATTTCTTCGGAAATATCTTGGTCATGAGTAAGGATTGTCCACACGTCTTCGAGTCTGCCAAGCACTTCTTCAACTTCAAGATCATTCGTTATTTCAAATTTCTGAGGACTGACAGTATAATCTGCATATATTGTCTCAATGGGTATAGAGCTTTCGATCACAGAAAGAACTTCTTCGATTTTTTTATCTTCATTCTGTTCAAGAGATTTTTTGATTGCACTTATTATAGGGTGCTCTCTGTCAAGAGAATATTCGATCGATCCCTGGCTAACAGTTCGACGCCATATTGGCCTAGGTACACTTTCATATAACTTTTTCCCTTTTCCCCTTATAACACGCGTACTGCCATCTATAATTCTACCGATTATTTTCCTTATTTGCTCCCTTACCGGTCGTGGTGGATAAGCCCTTGATTTTTTAATATCAATTGTCCAGTACTCATCTAAACTGTTTGAGAAATCAACCTTGACTCTCGCCAACTTTGTTCTTTCACCCTTCGGAACAAGCCTGAACCAATCACCCCATGCTATTAGTCTCCCGTTCCTGTAAATATAGGCTCCCTGATTATTAAGAAAGTCGCTTCGATTGTTATAGAAGTCTTTTTCCTTCTGGGATAGTTTGCTATGGTATGGGAGGATATATGGCTGGATAACAACTTCATCGCCTTGCAACCTGACCACCTCTTGGTTCATAAGCTGTGTGGCTTTATTTGATATACAGAATGGATCAAATGGTTCCAGCTCATGATAATTAAGCGAAAGCTTGATTTTTTTACCTTTAATTTCCCCATTCAGGAAGCGATGAAAGACCAAAGAAAGGTGTTTTTCAACTTCCCTGATTTTCTCGTTGATAAGTTTTTCATTTATAACCGCTGTATCCCCCTCACAGAGACGATCAAGGTTTTCCCAAAGAACGAGAGTTCCATTACTGTCCAGCCTGTCTATATAAGGCAATGCCTCTATTTCATTGCCATTTAATAGACAGATGATCCATTCATCCCGATCAGAAACAAATTTGAGATCCCAGAAAGCTCCAGATTTAATCCCGTCTTTGGAGCTAATAACTGTCAGTTTAGTGCACTGTGAAAAGGTGGCCGTTTTAAGCCCGAGGCCAAAACGGCCAAGGTCATCTTTTGAACGTGGAGTTCTGGGATTCTTAGACCCATGGCGCATTGCCTTGATCAGTTCCTTTTCATTCATACCAAAGCCATCATCAATAATCGCAAGGTTTGCTCCTGAATCCAGTACATCTATAAATATATCGACTTTCGATGCCTTTGCTGAAATACTGTTATCTATTATGTCTGCAACAGCTGCTTCCAGAGAGTAACCGAGATCACGCATGGATTCAGAGAGTGACGCAGCTCTAGGTGGGAGTAGCACTTCTTTCATTCTTATGACCTCTCAATTCAATCAGTGGATGTAAAGCCTTGACCAGTTTATCTGTATCTTTTGCCTCACATTCCCAGATTGTCAAAACTAACCACCCGGCTTTCCCCAGTTTTTCATAATGCAAAGAGTCCCGCTCAATATTTTTTCTTAACTTGCCTTCCCAGAACTCCCTGCGACTTTTTGGTTTATAAGCATATTTGCATCCCATGTGTTGGTGCCAAAAGCATCCATGAACAAAAATTACTGTATTATATTTTGTTAACACAATATCTGGCTTACCTGGCAAATCCTTTCTGTGTAGTCTGAACCTGTATCCCATTCTGTGTAGCATTGATCGGACTATAATTTCAGGCTTTGTATCTTTACCCCTGATACGGGACATATTCCAGCTACGCCGTTCTTCAGAAATAATATCAACCATTCTATACCGTGTTTGCTCTTTTCAACAGATTATAAACAATATCAGCGATGTCTCGTGCCAGCAATGGTGGAACAGCATTGCCAACTTGGACATATTGCTGTGTCCGCGGCCCTTCAAAAAAATAATTATCTGGAAATGTCTGTAATCGCGCAGCTTCCCTGACTGTTAAGCTGCGGCACTGAGCAGAATCTGGATGGATGAAATAATGCCCATCTTTCCCAATGTGACTTGTAATTGTTTTAGATGGTTCATTTTTAAGCTGTACTCGGAATCGGTCTACAAATTTTCCATTTTTAATGGCATCCTGCACATTTTTGTGGTTAGGCAAAAGCTCTTTGGGAAAATCTGAAAGTTTGGGGGTTCGCCCATTTGCCTTAACAAAACATGAAGCAAAAAAATATCTTTTCAAATCTTCGCGAATATGACTTCTGCTTGAGTGATTACACACGCCTGGAAGTCTTTTATCAATATACCATTCGTTATATTTGCTTGTTCGGCATTGAGAGGATACAAACTCCGAACCTTGAGAACTAGTAATTTTTAGTTCCTTTAAGGATTCATTAATTATGGTTTTGAAATTACTACTAACAGGAATGGATCTATACCATTCTGTTTTGGCTATTGTCTCGATAGCGCCAACCCATGATGCAAGTGAATCTGGCTCTTTTGAAAGGGAACTTCGTATTTTTGGAACGTGCCCAATAATATCCCACAGAGTACATTTAGCACGTTGTTTCAGTGTGTCTGGCTTGTGTTTTATATCACTTCTCACTCCAAGCAGGATTACTCTGTGCCTCGCCTGGGGTATTCCGTATTTTTCAGTTTTTACAACAAAATCAGGCGAGTTAAAAGGCTCCTGAAAGAAAACCTCGCCTTCACCATTTAGAAAAGAATAAATTTTGTATTCGAGGCTTGTATCAGAACCTCTTTTTTCTAGTTCGGTGTTTTTTAATGATTTAACTGGGAAGCTTAAATCCTTCAATATGGTATCAAAAATCAAATGACCGTTAACTTTTGAAGATAAAATACCTTTTACATTTTCAAAAACGAAAACATCCGGCATATGTCTTGCCAGAATACGCAGATATTCCTTATAGAGAAAGTGTCTGCTGTCATTATTGAATTTATCTGTATCTACACCCATCATCCGCACCCTACCGACTAAAGAATATGCCTGACAAGGTGGACCACCGATTAAAACCCATGGTTTTTTACTTTTTCCCAGCCGCTCCTTTATTTTATCATCTGCTTTTTCGGCGATTTGCGCTTCCGCACCTAATTCAGCCTGCCATACATGTTCATAAGCAGCATCTACTTCTTCTTTGTATCTTTTATTATTGAATAGTTCCTCATGTGAAATTTCATTCATTAGATAAAGATAATATTCATCAGGAATATTATCTTTAAACTGACGATAAAAGCTCCTGAGCGTAAGCGTTCTAAACGCAGCAGAATCTTTTTCAATAGAAAGGCGAACATCAAAAGCCGGGGTATTGTCTGGTGACATGCTTGTTGAAAATCCTTCTCCAAGTCCACCCGGTCCTGCAAACATATCAATCACTGGTATCTTCAAAGCAACATTTCCTTTAAAAAACCCAGATTATCATCTGACATGTTCTCGACAATCAATAATCTGTCTAAAAAAACAAACTCTTCACATGATGTTTCAGAAACAATGTAACAATTACACCAAAAACAATATACCTCTGCCTTACATTGTCAATTGTTTTAAATTTTTATCATAGAATCTTGGAAGGTCCGACAAACTTACTCAGAAGATTTTTCCTGTGTAATCTGTGAATCTACACTCAAGTCATGCAAAAGAGACCTGACAGCCTTTTTCACGAATTATAGCCTGCGAATAGATACGACCTTATAAGAATTAATCATTCCCTGATTATAATATCGTGATAATCAATAAATTCTACAGAAAATTCCTGCTCTAATATTGTCTTTTTGAACAATCCAATCTTGATCGGTTTCAGATCTTTGTCAATTTTCGAATATTTACCATCATAGAAACCTTCTGATTTTACAGACATTCCATTAATGGTCACAGAGTATTCCTGAGCTTCCAATTCACCGCATATTATGCCCAATGCTGAATTTTGGCTGTCTTCTTCTAATGCTCTGAATATTTTTTGAACATTCATTACGTCACCCCCTACTTTGTTTAGGAAGAAAAGATCGTTTATTATTTAATGCATTATACCTTCTGTCATTTCGATAAAGCTTTTGTATAGTCAAGAAAAAACCTTGGAATGTCAAGGAGTAAAATCTCCCTACCCCCCTTTATAACACAGAGCAAATGAGTTACCTGATTACTGAGCATGTACAGCTGTCCCTATTTATTTAGGAAGAGGGGGTATTTGACAAATTTTTCACCCCCCACTGTGCAACTGAAACATCGTTTACACTTTAGACCGGGTACATCATTTACACTTTTTTAGTTACGAATAAATTTGTTCTTTCTCAAATCTATAGAGCCGAGAGCATAAAAACTGAACTGAAGTTGCCAAAGGCTGTCCTCTATTTCTTTAAGCCCGACAGGCAGACCAGCAAGTGACTCTGTTAAGTAGAACATCCGGCCCATAAATTTAATTTCTCCGTTATGGCGAACCTGGCGAACCAGGTAATCATGACTATAATCCGGAGGATGCGGATGTTCCACATAGGACTGGTTCGACTTTCCATAATAATCATTCGGCGTCTGGTCATTAAGTGATTCATGCGGCCGATCGTTGTTGTAATCATGCCGGTATAGATCGAAGGCCTTCTGCTGCTCTTTAAGATTCCCGGCAACAGGGTCCAGGGCATTGCTTTTCAATGTGCGGTGCATGCGTTCATGCCGTCCATTCTCTTGGGGGCATCCTTTGTGGATGCGTTCTGGAATGATTCCCAACAGGATCCACCAAATCATTAACCGGCTAAGGCCGCCAATGCATCTGCCAGCAAAGGGCGTCCCGTTATCGGTACGGATTGCCCTGGGCAACCCGTATTCACGGAAGATCGATTCCAGACAACGCCGCGTCGGATCATAACGAGGACCTTCCAGCGCTTGGCAGCCTAAAATAAAACGGCTGAAATTATCGCTGACCGTCAATGGATAACAAACATGACCGTCCTTCATGTGGAATTGCCCTTTGTAATCAATGCTCCAGATATCATTGGGCGCATGGCATTCAGAAAAGGGTTCCGTATACGGCGGAACACGCGACCGCTTCTTGCGTGGCTCAACCAGTCCCTCTTTCTTGAGCCAATAGGCCATGGTGCTGACCGCAGGAAACTCACGCTCCGGGTATTTACGCTTTAATTGAGCACGTATTTTTCTGGGTCCGCGTTTACGATTTCTAAGCTTTTCTTGAATCACAAGATTCAGGATGTATTCGGCGGTTCGATGTGGGCATCTCTTGGGAGCTCGGCTTTGTTCTTTGAGCCCTTCGATGCCGAAATGCTCGTATCGTTTTAGCCATTTGTAAACAGTTGGACGGCTAACACCATATTTTTGAGAAAGATCAGTTATACTGGAGTGACCTTCACTCCAGTCGTTAATAAGTTGAATCTTTAGGTCCATTTGGTTTATCACTTTCCACGGCATAGAGTCTGTCCTCCTTTGCCGTATAGTGTAAACCATGTACCCGGTTCGTTTTGTAAACTATGTTACCAGTTTGTACCTTAGTCCTCCCCCATCAAGGGGGAGGAGATTGATTATAGATGCCCCGCCTTTAGGCGGGGTAATTCACTTTTGCAAGAATTTATTGATTAATTGTTATTAAACATGATAATCGAGTTTTTGAGTGGTCTTCTTCTTTCATGTACCTATCAATTGTGATCGGGGAATTGCAGAAACAACTATATGTTTGAGGGTTATAAATTTATGGATATCAGTTCATTCGATTTCTGGATCAAGATTGCTTTGACTGTATTATGCGGGAGTATTATCGGATTTGAAAGACAATTGGCAGGTAAACCAGCCGGAATCCGAACAAGCATTTTTATCTGTCTCGGTACCAATATTTTCATAAGTCTCGGCGTAGCCCACTCCGGCGAGAATGTCGATATGACACGGGTGCTTGGTCAGGTCGTTACGGGTATCGGATTTCTCGGCGCCGGAGTAATCATAGCTCGCGAAGGGCTTGTCAGAGGAATTACATCCGCATCGGTGATCTGGATTCTTGCAGGAATCGGTGCAATG